>ERZ827440.196-NODE-196-length-96468-cov-5.427422_pt1 | contig 96468 bp, 90 predicted proteins | sample MGYA00519774_ERZ827440 | MGnify/ENA primary metagenome ERZ827440 (study PRJEB31778, sample SAMEA3449302) | human gut metagenome | biome: human gut; feature: human-associated habitat; material: faeces | place: United Kingdom | collected 2010/2012 ... | reverse complement strand
TTTTAGGGTTACACCCTAAGAGCAAACCACCCGCTATGCGGGTGGTGCTGATTTTTGAGGCTATGTCCTAGTTTTTGCCTATAAATCTACAATCGGAGAATTATCTCTGGAAGAGGGTACTAGAAAGTAAATTTGCTATTTCTGATCGTGTGAATTAAGTAATTGGTTAATGCCCATGCTCCTTGAGATAAGTAGGATCCTGAAGGCCAGGTAAGAAATAGATTACGATTTCTATGGAAGTCTTTGATGTCGAGAGGGACAACATCAAAATCACAGCATGCTAGCCAGGTGATCGAGCCACCAAAACAGTATCCTATTCCGGATTCAACAAGAGCCATGACCTCGCGAGCGGTTTGTAGGGTTGCTCTAACTTTTGGTTTTATTCCAATCTCAAAGAACAATTCATGAACTAAGTTTGTTATGTCTGCCTCGCTAGAGGCCAATATTGCGTCTTCGTTATATAAATCAGATATTGAGATGCTATCCTTGGTTGCTAGGCGATGATTTTTTCCAACTAGTACGCAAAAATCTTCTTGAGCAAGATTAATTCTATTAGCAGCATGGGGCTGATTTTCTTCGGATGCTTTCATTTCTAAGTCATAAGAGCCCAAGATAGAAGAGTCGTCAAGAATGGAATAGGCAACAGATATTGTAGGGTTTTTCTTTTTGAAGTCGTCAATTAGTCGCGAGATATTATGAAATGGTGTTGAGATATTTAACTTAACCAAAGTATTAGAGGCATCGGAAGTATCCGAGATAAGCTGCTCGGCGTTTCGAATGGATTGAAATGCTTTTTCGGCTCGAGGTAAAAGAATTCTTCCATATTCTGTAAGAGAAATGCATGAGTCTTGCTTATTAAACAGCTGGACACCAAATTCCCTATTAAGATTTGCGATAGTTTGAGTTAGCTGAACTGTGCTCATTTGAGTTATTAACGCAGCAGAAGATATATCGAGCTGTTTTTCGGCAATCTTTAAACAGATCAGTGAACGGTAATCCATTGGATTCCTTTCGAATGATTATCGAATATGCAAACTAGTTTAGTAGTTTGTGGTCTAAGCGAAGCGATTGTTTATTTCAATTAGGATGGTACCAAGAAAGCTATGAGTTATAAGAGAAGGTGTTGATTGAATAAATAATTTAATCAAAAAGAAGAAAATTTGTTTATTGATTTTTAGTTTTACCAGGTAAAAACTTGATTATTTTCTTATTAGTATTTAGAAATCCTTGTTGGATAAAGTGCATAAGCCCTTCTAATTATTTCTATGAGACTCTGATAAAACAGAATTATCTCTTTGGATGCATGAGGGTGCACCGGTTTTCTAAAGAGGTTTTTAGAAGGGAGTAATTATGGTTCAAGAAAAAGTGGAAAATTTGACGGGGGGGGGCGCCGGTAGGCCCTTCTTCGCAAGATGATAATGAGGTAGCTTCCGGTAGAAAAAATCAGTCTATATTGAAAATTCTTTCAAACAAGGGTTTTCTTTTAATGTTTGCAAGTTTTATTCTTCTAATGCTTGGGTCTCGTTTTGTTAATGTCGGACTACTCGTTCACGCAACTGAAGATTTGTTTCTAGACCAAGTGGTTATCGGCACTGTTTTGGGAACGTTTTCCTTGTTTTCAATGATTACGAGACCGTTTGCAGCTATTTTTTCTGATCGCATTAACAGAAAGCGTATTTTAATTGTCGCAGTAAGCATTGTAACGATCTCTACTGCAGGGTTTGGTTTTGCGGTCGATTATGCTCAAATGTATTTTTGCATGTTTCTAAAGGGTGTTGGTTGCGCCTTATTTATTTGTGCAAGTGGCGTAATGATTGCTGACATCATTGGTCGCCAGGATCTAGGATTTGCAAGTGGTGTTTTCTTGCTTGGCCCTACAATTGGCGAAAGTATTGCTTCGGCAATTTGTCTTGCTCTTGCTGATGCGGTTGGATTTACTATTACTTTTATAGTAGGAGCAGTTATCAATGTTGTAGGAATAATTTGCGCTTGTCTTATTCCGTATAAGCAACAAAAACGTAAAGACCTTGAAGGTGAGACGGTCTGGCAGAAAATTAAAGGTATTCGCATTCATGACTTTATAACCAAAGAATGTATTCCTATTGGTATGCTTCAGTTTATTATTCAGATGCTCTCGTTTATGGTCGGAGTTTCTTTCTTAGTAATGTTTGGCCGAATTGACCTCGGTATTGCAAATCTTGGTATTGCCGTAACGATTTCCGGAATCATTCAATACTTTACGAGACCAGTCTTTGGCCGAATCATGGATAAATATGGTGCACGCTGGTGTGTTTATCCTTGTCTGTTTGGCTTTATTGCAGTAGGACTAATCTATTATTTCGCTCAAGACTTTATTACAGTATTAATTGGTTCAGTTGTTTATGGTGTTGTCTGTGGTGGATTCTCATTGCCGGGCAAAGTACTTGCATTAAAGCGTGCTGATCCGAATCATATGTCTGCTGGCACACAAACCAATGGTATTCTTTCTGATTTTGGCCAGACCATTGGCAATATGATAGTGCCTTTTATTGCTGTCACTATCGGCGGTGGATTCTATAGGCCAACATATTTATTTGTTGTTGGTATAGCGGTTATTGGAATTCTCTATGCTTTTATATACAGCAAGTTGTATCTTAAACGCCATCCTAATAATGAAATTGGTTGGTAATTGAAATTTAGGCTTCCTTTTTCTTCGTAAAGGAAGCCTCTCTGTTTAGCAATATCAGTTGCTTTATTGTGATGAATTTTCAACATAATAAACTACCCGCCATAAAGCGACTTTGGCAATTGGCAGCTAAATGATTAATAAACTATATGTTTTAGCTTATGGACGGGTCGCACTGATTACTTAGAGGTATTAATGGATTTGCAAAAACTTCAAAGATTTTGCGCTATAGCTCGATCGCAAAATATGTCGCAGGCAGCACGAGAATTGTTTTTGTCTGAGCCAGCTTTAAGTAGAACATTAAAACAAATTGAAGAAGAGCTTGGTGTTTCGCTTTTTACAAGAAGAGGAAAAAGGCTAGAACTTAATGATGCGGGAGCAATATTGCTCAAGTGTGCCGAAGAAGTTGAGACTCAAATTGGGCTAGCTAGACGTGAGATTGATATGATGAAAATCACGCAATCGCGGATAGTTAAGGTTAACCTTGACTATCCCTTAGGAGAGGCCTGGATGGGAAAAGGCCCCATTGCTTCTTTTCTCAGGCTGTATCCTGAAGCAAATATCGAGATAACTCATCATGGTTTACTGTCTTCTTCGAGTTGGGACATAAAGCTATCTTCTAGTGCTACGGAACCTAAGGATGATCGGTTTGTTATCGGAATAGAAGGCTATTCAGTTCTTTTGCCAAGTAAAAAAGGCATTTGCAATTATGACAGTATAGGCCTTAGCGAATTATCAGATTTTAAAGCGATCTGCTTTAGGTCCGTTGGAAATAAGGTTTTATTAGATGATCTTTCTTATGAACTAGCGAAAGAAAAAATCTCATTTATTCAATTGGGGTCACCGTTTATCGCTGATGCAATTAATGCTGTTCGTAAAAGCGAAGGGTTTTTGATCGTTAGTGGTGATTCCATGTTTGATGGAGATGATTTACTCCAAGGAGTAGCTAAAGTCCCTTTAGCTGTAAGCAAAAAGAGGTTTATCTTATGGGAGCCTTCTTCTTTTCAAGATGATATTTCTTCCACCACTTTGGATTTTGTTGCTCATTTGGAAAAGTATTTTGCGAAAACTAGCAAAGAATATGAATGCTTTGAGTTTTGTCAAAGTTAGGTGAGTGAAAATGGCATTTGACACAATTTCCCTTTCTGATTTTCCAAGTAAGTACCGTCATGCACAAGATGTCGACAAAAAACATCCGTACGTAGAGCAAAACTATGGGTTGTTTCGATTACCAGTTGCTGGATTTAGCGATAGATCTGCTATTTACATTCCGCAAGGAATCGAGCTAAGTTCAAGAAGTGTTACCATCTTGCTTCCAAACAATACGGATTTTATTGCTTTCTTATTTCAGTCAGGCTGGAAACAGCTGGCTGATAGAGAAAGAATAGTCTTATTTCTGGGTTGCGGTGAAAAGGGAGAGTGGGACGATAACTTTGGGTCGTCTGAAGAAGCGTTTTTGGACGCTTTGCGAGATAGTATAAATTCACGAATTCACTTTGATGTTCAACCATATTTTGCTTATTTGGTTGGATATGAGAAAGGTGCTTCTATTGCTTTGAAGTATCTAATGAAAAAGCCAATGTCGTATATTGGTTTTGCAGCAGTTGGTACTTTTTCCTTTGATGGCTCGGTTGATATCATGGCATATAAGGCTTCACCTGCGTTGCCATATGTTGCGGCGGTTGATGTTCCAATTCCTGCGTACTTTTTTTCTAATACAAGAAATAATGATTTAGAAAATGCTGTATGTCATTTCAAAAAAAGAAACAATACTTCTTCAGTTGGAATGAAAAAAGAAAAGTTGACTTCGTATTTTGCGCAACAAAGACCTTGTCACGATACTATTAACGGAGATCAGTCTGCAGATGTATTTATTGAGATAGATCCAGAGGCGAAACTTATAGGATTGTCTACGACACAAAAAGTCTGGAATTGTCTCAGTCGTTCAATTAGGGTTTCTGGAATTGGATTCGGATCACTCCATCAATATCGAACACTAAAAGATTGGGGCCTTGTGCGGCATGAGATGACTATTGATGGCTGGTGTCGTCATTGGTTTGAATATATTCCAAAAAGAAATATAAGCAGAAATGAAAAACGTCCATTGCTTATCTTTTTACATGGTAGTTCGCTTACTGCTGGATCAGGAATTTATGGGCCTGAATGGATGAATGTTGCCGAAAGTCGTGACTTCATTGCGGTATTTCCTACGGGTTCATTAAGCTCCCAAGACCCTGGAATAGCCGAACCAATTACCTCCTGGAATACAAATCATTTAGATAACCAAATGGATGACGAGAAATTCATTCTCTCGATAATAGATTCTATAATCGAGAGAGAAAACATAGATGAAACAAGGATTTATCTATGCGGTCATTCTCTTGGTTCGGTGATGGCTCAAAGAATGGCAATGGCATATCCGGAAAGATTTGCGGCTGTAGCTTGTAATGCCGGTGTAATAGGAGGCGGTATTTTGGCGGCAGGGAGCTATAGTGCTCCAGGTATCCGAACGGATATTAAGATTCCAATTTGGATCCAGATCGGCGAACGTGATATGGGTGGAGCTGATTTGGACCAGAATTCAATAGCTCGAAAAAACGTATGTTATTGGCTCGAGCGAATAGGTTCTCCGTCTCTGGAAAATGCTTTAGTGCATGATTTAGGTCGATATAAAACAAAAGTGTGGGAAACAGATGGCGTTCCGATGCTTGTTTACACGGAGACTTACGAGAAAATGCACACCATTATGCCCCAGGATGCATGGTTTTATTACGATATGTTCCTTTCGAAATATTCTCGCAGAGAAGATGGATCGCTGATGTATATGAATAAAATTGTTAAATGATCAAAGCTTTGATTTGAGTAAAGATAATTGGGAACTTCAAACAGAGAGGTTCCCAATTCTTTTATGAAGCCAATGAGCGATTTGGTTTTATTGAAAAAATCGTAAATATAGAGAAATTGCACATAGGATACTATGAGATTGCTAAATTATTCCAGAAAGATTATGGATATTGGTGTCTAAGCAATTAATCGTGATTACCGTCGAGAAACTCAAATGAAAATTCGAGAGTAGCTGCCATTGTCAGCAAAGACGTCTGTTGCCACTTGTCGTGATGTAGGTGCTTTTAGAGCCAAATATGAAACATTATTCGCTCTAGATCTACTGGATCACTTGCTAAGTCAAAACATGTCGAACTTGTTCAAAACGAGTTCAAAACCCGTTCATCCCGAAATTTAACCACTGCAACATGTTCACACGTTGCAAAAAGATTTGTGCTGCCTAGAATGGGCACCAATTCAAGGAGATTTTCTTGTAACGGGGTTTTAAACAAGAATAATCACCTTGAAGGGTATCGCGCAAACGGTGAGTGGTCGAAACAAATAGAAGAGTTAAGGCCGTAAGCTGTAAAGCGATACTAAAGGGAACGAACATATTTGGGATAGGGACCTGCAACGCTTAGGCGTTTCAGGTCCCTATTTGTTTTACGAAAGGTTGTGGTTGTGGAACAGGAAGAATTTATTTCATAGCACAGCATTCGTAGAAAGGTGCTGTGCCCCTTACGCGCAGTATTCCGTAATTGTTGGTAGTAGGTGGCTATAGCGCTTACAAACAAGCACATAAGTCACTTTGAGAGAGAAAAATTATAAGTATCGGTAATTACCGAACAAGAATCTTGGAGGTTAGATTCAAATGATGTACGTAGCAGCAATTTGTGTAGTATTCCTTGCATTAGGTCTTGCTATGCTTTCTAAGCTTGGCCAGGGCAACAGCGCAGCTCTGGAAGTTGCTGCAGCTCGCGCAAATGCAGGTCGTAAGGTTCAGCTGGGTGTTCAGGAGCCACATGACTTCTATATGCAGCAGTTTGACGAGGCAGTATCTAGCCGCCACTAAATAATAAGAGCATCTTATTGTTGCTTGCTCTCGCAGAGCCTCCGATCATGAGATCGGGGGCTCTTTCTTTGTGAATCTTAAGTCTATCGAGGGCGCTACGCGTCCGAAATGGGAAACCATTCACTAAGCGGATGGATAGTAATCTATATCGAGGATTTTAGGGTCAATGGTTTAAAGGGATAATAGGCAAAAGGGGCCTGAACTCGGGTTTCTCTTTAGCCTTAATTTCTCCCTATTTTCTTATTTATGTTACGTGTGCAGATTGCTGGGGTCGTAAGTTTCTGAGGTAATCCAAGATGGTATCTAACTTAGAGCGCAAAAAAGAACCCCGCGATCTGTGGAGGATCACGGGGTCGGAGGTAAATAATCAAACAGGCTTAGCATGGGGTTTAACACTGCCAAAACACTGCAGATCTATTTAGTAGGTAGTGTCGTGTGAGCTACGCGGCACTAGAGATACGTCGCAGTTTACTGTGCGTCGTGTTCAGCCTTAGCCTTGGCCATACGTTCTTCCAAAGCCTTCAGCTGTTTAGCAGTTTCTTCCTCTTCACGACGAAGCTCTTCTTTGCTTGTTGCATAGTCAATGCGGATCTTCTTGTTGTTGCAGAGCAACAGATAAAGAATGATAGAAGCAGGAAGACCAATGGATGCACCACGAGCAACGATGAAGCCAGCGGACATACCAGCAATGCCACGGTCCATATCGTCGCGGAGCAGGTTGATAGCAATCTGAGCGCAAACGAAGCCCTGAACAACCATGATTACAACTAGCAGAGCGCCAGATGCAGCCAAGGATACTTCATAAAGTGGATAGAAGAACAAACCAACTACGGTAAAGATAAGGTTCGTACCAGTGCCGTCATAAATGGAGTTCATGCCTTCACGGCCGGATTCCTTGTAACGAGCGAAGGTAGCGATTGCATAAGGAGGGCTGAAAGGACCAGCCAATGCAGGATAAGGAGCGAACAGCGAAAGAACTACGTTACGGATACCGCAAACGATGTTGGTACGGTTTACGTTGAACTCGATGTATTCGTCATCACGAGCAGAATTAATGCAGAGCTGCTGAACAGTGATGAAGTCGCCGTAAGCAATAATCCATGCGGTCAGTGCATAGGGGATACCTGAGATCCAGATGGTTGGATCGGTACAGAATCCAATAAAGAAAGGTGATACCTGAGCAAACAAAGCTCCAAAGTCAGGCATTACGATGAACTGACCAGAGAATTCATATTGGAAGTCGCCAGAAAGACCGCCAACGATGAACAGGAACAAAACGCCCCATAAGAAGCTGTAGTTGCCAAGAAGTGCAAGAATCTTATGCTCAGACATCTTTTCGCGAATACGTTGGCTGAACATAAACAAGCAGACAACAACCAAGCCGCCAAGGCAAGCGATAGTTGCGGTATCGAGAGCGCCGCCTTCAGACATGCGGGCAACAACAGAATTGATACCAGCGCCTAAAACGATGCCGCCTTTCAAGGCTGGTGGCAAAATCATGTTGAGTTTCTTGGATAACCCTGTAGCGCCTAATACTATGAATAAAATTCCGAGCTCTAACTGAATAACAGTGAGTGCTTGGAATCTCATTACGCCTTCTGGAAGGGTTTCCAGATAAAGCACAATTACCGCCATCGCCGCCGTAATCCAACCACAAACAGCAGGTTCGCCAAGGAACCAACTTAAGGTGTAACAAGCAGTCTCAAAAATTACGAGAGCATATGCGGTGTTGGGATCCAAACCCAGAGTAGAAATAAGAACAGCAAGCGCACCGTATGAGGTACAAGCGTTCATGAGACCTGTAATTACTTCAGGACCAGAAATGTTGAAGTGAATAAAGGGAATACGAATACGGAATATTCCCAGTCGAATACATGGCTGAATGCCACCGTATTCACGCTTTAAAGCCATTTGACCCTCCTTTTGAAATTAAGTTCCGCAATGGGGCTGACAGATGTTACTAATCCTTTCTTTGATCGATTTACCTCCAGTTTTTGAGCGCACAAAACCAAGCCTCTTCCACAGAGAGTTTTTTGCTTATGTTTTGTGATTTGCACGAACGACAATTTGTAGTTGAAATCTCATACGTGAGACCTACTACAAACAAATTGAATAGTTCGCCTTTTGAAACTATAGTCTTTGGCAATACAAGAATTACTAATGTCTATGTTATGAACCCATTCACCGGAAACTATAGATGCGTTTAAAAAAATTGAACCGTTGGACACCTTCGGATGATATGTAGAGTAAAATTTGGTGAACGTGTTATAAATTTATTGAATTACATTATTTAATTATTTAATTCAAATGAATTGTAATTTTTAATAATTCGCACTCTGTTCTTTTTCTTAAGAAGTTGTTACGTTGTGTCCATGCAAAAGACAAAGAACATACGCGGTATTATTTTTGCGCTCCTGAGCGGCATTAGCTGGGGCTTTTCCGGAGCCTGCGCGCAGTATCTCTTCGGAACCTATGGGGTCGATCCTCTGTGGGTATCATCGGTTCGTATGCTTTCTGCTGGAGTTATTCTTTCGGCCTTTGCACTAATAGGCTTTCGCATTCCCTTTGTAAGTCTTTGGAAGAATCCTCGTGTTTTGGCGAAAATGGTGCTCTTTGCTATTTGCGGATTGGCTTTTTGTCAGATTACCTATTTATTAGCTATTCAGTATTCAAATGCGGGAACCGCCACTATTATTCAGTACGTAGGTCCCGTTCTTACGGTGTTCTTCCTCTGTTTTCTTGCGCATAGGCTTCCCACTAAGCGCGAACTTCTTGCTCTTGTTTGTGTAGTAGTGGGAGTTTTCTTGCTTGCTACCCACGGCAATCCTACGGTGATGGTGCTTTCTCCAGAAGCGCTCTTTTGGGGATTGGTTTCAGCTTTCGCCTATATGATTTATTCATTGTTGCCGCGTAGGCTGATGTTTCACTATGGAAGTGTTCCTGTTGTTGCTTCTGCATTATTAATAGGCGGCATAGTATTTAGTATTCTTCTTCAATCGTGGGCTCATATTCCACCGATGGAACCATCGGGCTTTATTGTGCTGTTTGTTGGGTTAGTATTTTTCGGAACGGTAGTGGGCTTTTCGCTCTTTTTTCAGTCCATTAACGACATCGGTGCTGCTAAAGCGGGGCTTATGGCAAGTATCGAAACGGTGTCTGCTACTGTGTTTGCGGTACTTTGGCTGGGAACCTCGTTTGTATGGATAGATATCGTGGGATTTATCTTCATTGTGGCTACTGTTTTTGTTTTGGCAAAACATCCCGGAGATCCCGATATGGCTAAGAATTCCTAGCGTCGGCAAGAATTCTTAGCCTCAGCCTATCCGTTTATAGATATATGTAATAGAACAACAATCGCTTTCTTAAAAATTATTTTTCAATAGTACAGAAATTATCTGCTCTTATAAGTAAACTTAATAAGAGATAGCAAATTCGATAATACCTCATTGGATTTTTCTTATGAAAAGTATCAATATCTAGGCCATAAAGCCATGATGCGTTTTTGAAAATAATCATTTTGAAAACGCCTAAACGTCTTGCTTATAGACCTAAGCGAGGTGGTACGCGGAATCAAAAACGCAGCCCTTGCAATACTTGCAGCGAATTATGGGGATGTTGCTGCGAGGTTCCAAACCGGCACCTGCTTTTCGTGTCAGTTCGATGGCGCGAAAAGCGAGGTGGTGCAAGGTGCGAGCGCCAACGACAGGTAAATAAGAGGGGTTTTACCGCAGGTTGGCATGGCAGGGACTCACAAGGAGACTAAGGGGACACATGGAACCGGTAAAGCTCGCGGTCCTTGGGTTAAACCAGGGCGCAAAAATTGTACGCGATGCGCTCAATCACGAAGAGGTCGAGCTAGTCGCGGTAGCCGGATTTGGACAGCAGGCGGAATCTTTTGCAGGCGAATTGGGGATAAAGCGCTATGAAGATTACCGCCTGTTGTTGCGTCAAGAGCAACTCGACGCAGTTGCCATCGCTTTACCTAATGGGCTTCATGTTGAAGCGGTAGAAGAGGCGCTTGCGGCAGGTATCAAAAATATCTTGCTGGAAAAGCCTATCGCCAACACGGTTGAAGAGGGAGGGCATATTATTGCCATCTGCAAAGAGGCAGGCGCAACGCTTCTTATAGGGCATCATCGTCGAAATTCGCCACGATATTTGTTCCTACGCGATCTTATTGCGTCGGGCCGATTGGGAAAAATTATTGGTTTGCAAAGCAGTTTCGCTATAGCCAAACCCCATGAGTATTTTGATGTGCAGTGGCGCATTAAAAAGGGCGGAGGGCCTCTTTTAATCAATGCGATCCACGACTTTGACGATCTTAACTTTCTTACCGGCATGAAGCCTGTTCGGGTTTATGCGGCCTTGCGCAATACCATTCGGGGCAATGAGGTGGAAGATTCTGCTTCGGTGATCGTGGAATACGAAGAAGGGGCAACCGCTACCTACTTTATAAGTGATGGCACGCCAGGTCCTTGGAATTACGATTTGGCTGCAGAAGAAAACATGAACTACGGTTTTTGTAGTGAAGAAAATTCTCTCAGAATTTTTGGGAGCGAAGCTTCATTTGGCTTTCCTCATATGGATTTGTATTACTACGACAAAGATCATTACGGCTGGAATGAGCCGCTGCGTAAAGAACATTTCGATTGCGAAATAAATGATCCTATGGCATCGGAGCTCAACCATTTTATTGATCTGTGTCGTGGTCGTGAAACGCTACCTCGCTGCACGGGAGAAGATGCCCTCGATACGTTGAGGGTTATTAAGGGTATTCAAAAATCAGCAGAGATTAAGCAGGTAGTAGATTTGTAGGATATAGTAAGTCGATATCATATCGCACGGGTACTGTTGCATAAGGGGCATCTGCACTCATCGAGGCGCGGATGCCTTGCCTTGTTTTACGTTAGAGACGAAAGAGATGGCTATGAGAGTTGAAGATTTGCGTTACTTTGAGCACCTGTCAAAAGTTCTGAACTTTACCCGTGCATCAAAAGACTTGCATATTTCTCAACCAACCTTATCACTTGCAGTTAAGCGCCTCGAAGATGAATGGGGTGTTCAGCTGCTTGAACGAAATCGTGCGACGGTAGAATTGACTGATATCGGCCACGATATTGTGGAATGTATTTCAAGTGCGCTCTATGATCTCGATCGCGCCCAGACACTTGCAGAGGAGTCTTTAGGTACTGAAAACTCGGTAATTAATCTGGGCACAATTCATGCTATGCAAGGAAAATTCTGGTCGCAGGCCTTGTTTGATTTCAGAAGCCAAAGTTCGTTTGACCCGCAAATTACGGTGACGCAAGCCTATTCGAGGGAGCTGCTTCGTCGACTGCGCGCAGGTCAGCTTGATGTGGCAATTTGTAGCCGAGTGGGGGATATGAAGGGGTTGCAATACAGTCTTTGCTGGTCGCAGTCGCTCGTGCTGGGAGTAAATCGCAAACACCCCTTTGCTCAGCGCAAAAATGTTTCACTCGAAGAGCTTAAAGATATGGAGTTGCTCTCTTACAATCTGAACTCGCCGGTAACAGAAGGTTTGCGCGGGCTGGCGGATAGCTATGGTTTGCAGGTGCGTTATACCTATGATGACGAAATAACGCTCTCGTCAATTGTGGCGGCAGATCCCTCTCAGGTCGCACTTTTCTGCTATTCCTTTTTAATTAGCGCATTTGATGATGTGGTGTGCATTCCTATACGAGAAGCGCCTGTTGATTTTCATAAAACGTATGTGGTGTGTCGTGATGAAAGTAGAAGACCGCGTGTCGTCCAAGAGTTTATTGATTTCATGAGTTCGTATCGATTCCCTCTTTTGCTCGATTATGCGAAAGGACAATCGGCCTAGCGGTTTTACAAAGCTGGTCAGTTTGTTTGTCGGTTTATTTGCTAGGTTGGTCAGTTTGCAGCTTTGCCAAATAAAAAAACAGCAGCTTCACAAGGAGCTCTGTGGGTGGCTTTTCGCCAATGCGTTTCGAAACAAAAGCTTTTTACTTCTGAAACAGAGGCGTTTCGCGTAAGAAAACAGCTTGAAACATAAGCCCAGTACGGTAAATACAGCAAAAAGAGATTCAAGGCTTGCGAAGAACGAGGAAGTAGGCCAGAGTTATGGCACAATAACGTATTGGATCTCATATGTAAGGCCGCCTTATGCGGCATGAATCTATAAGGAGAAGAGATGGCCCACGTTCAGGAAATTTACGGATCGATGGTCTTTAACGAGCACGTTATGAAGGAACGTCTTCCTAAGGAGACGTACAAAAGCCTTGTTAAGACCGTACGCGAGGGCAAGCCGCTCGATATCGAGGTTGCAAACGTTGTTGCTCACGCTATGAAAGAGTGGGCAATTGAGCGTGGTGCGACACACTTTACTCATTGGTTCCAGCCTCTGTCTGGCATTACCTCAGAAAAGCACGACAGCTTCTTGGATCCTGTGGGAGACGGCACCGCTATTATGACGTTTTCCGGTAAGGAATTAGTTCAGGGCGAACCCGATGCTTCTAGCTTCCCCTCTGGTGGTTTGCGTGCAACTTTTGAAGCACGTGGCTACACTACCTGGGATCCAACCTCATTTGCTTTTATTAAAGACGAGGTATTGTGTATTCCGACCGCATTTTGTTCTTATACCGGTGAAGCACTTGATAAGAAAACACCTTTGCTTCGCTCTATGAATGCAGTAAACGAGCAGGCTCAGCGTGTTTTGAAGTATTTTGGTGAGGACGGACATCGTGTTGTTTCAACGGTGGGTGCTGAACAGGAATACTTCCTCATTTCTGAAAAAGACTATGTACAGCGTCAAGACCTCATCATGACGGGCCGTACGCTCTTTGGTGCACCTCCTTCGAAGGGTCAGGAACTTGAAGAGCACTACTTTGGCGCAATTCGTCCTACCGTTAACAACTTCATGAAGGAAGTTGACGACGATCTGTGGGCATTGGGTGTTTCGGCAAAGACCAAGCACAACGAGGTGGCACCTGCTCAGCACGAGTTGGCTCCACTGTTTACCAATTCAAATCGTGCTATTGACGAAAACTTGCTCACCATGGAAAAGATGCGCTTGGATGCCTCTCATCACGGTTTGGTGTGCTTAATTCACGAAAAGCCTTTCGAGGGCATCAATGGTTCTGGTAAGCATAACAACTGGTCGCTTTCTTATGGCAAGGTTAACCTGCTTGATCCAGGCGACGATCCTATGGATAACCTGCGCTTCTTGGTATTCCTTACCTGTGTTGTTGAAGCGGTTGACGAATATCAGGAGCTCTTGCGCATGTCGGTTGCTTCTGCTGGCAACGATCACCGTTTAGGAGCTAACGAAGCACCTCCTGCAATTATCTCCATGTTCTTGGGCGATGAGCTGGGTGCAATCGTTGATGCTCTTATTTCGGGCGAGGAATATCATTCTGCTGAAGCAGTTGCAATGGATCTGGGTGTTGCGGTATTGCCTAAGTTTTTGAAGGACAACACCGATCGTAACCGTACGAGCCCCTTTGCTTTTACGGGCAACAAGTTCGAGTTCCGTATGCCAGGTTCTGAAGTAAATCTTTCCGATTGCAACATGATCCTGAACACTGCAATGGCAAAGGGCCTGAAGGACTTTGCTGATGCTATGGGCGATGTTGAGGGTGCTGAATTCGAAAAGAAGGCAATCAAGTACATCAAGAAGACCCTGACTGATCACCAGCGCATTATCTTCAATGGCAACGGCTATTCCGAGGAATGGGAAAAGGAAGCTGAGCGTCGCGGCTTAGCAAACCATCGCAACACCGCCGAAGCTCTTCCTTGCTTTGTTTCTCAGAAGTCTATCGATCTGTTTGCTGAATTTGATGTTCTCAGCGAAGCAGAAGTTCGCAGTCGCTACGAGGTAAAGCTTGAAAAGTACAACAAACTTCTCAACATCGAAGCACGCGTTATGATTCGCATGGCACGCCGTACGTATTTGCCTGCTATCAGCGATTACATGGCAGAATTGGCAAGCAACATCACTACGGTAAAGGCTGCACTTTCCGGGGCAGATATGACCGAGCACGAAAAGCTTCTCAACATTATTTTGGCTGGCTTCAACCGTGCTGCAGATTGTGTTCGCACTCTGGTTAAGGTTCATGATGCGACAGAGGCTATCGAGGATCCTCAAGAGCAGGCCAATATGTATGCTGAAAAGGTAATTCCTGCAATGGAGGCCTTGCGTAAGGAGATTGACGATCTGGAATGTGTCGTCGAGCGCGACTACTGGCCTGTTCCAACCTATAATGACATGCTGTTCTACGCATAAGAAAATAGGTGTAGTGAAGAACTACAGCGGAGAACATAAGCAACCTCAATCGTTGCGATCAGATTAGCGAAATAGTTATACGGCGGCTTTCGAGCCGCCGTTTTTTATATCTTCTATACGTTCGGCCTGTTGGAAATGCGAAGGGGGGGGGTTCGAAATGGGATCTCATCTGTTAAGCGCATGGATGATAATCGTGCGGAATGCTTGCTTGCATGACAGCTGCACGAAGCAATTACGCAGAATGCTTACATGAGGTAACTGCACGGGCACTTGCACGAGGTAGCTGCGCGGCACAGTTGCGCAGGGCACTTGCACGAAATAATCGCATCGCACACTTGCACGAAACACTTCAAGTTGTTTTGAGTAATTTGCGTAACGGCGTGGTAATAGTTTCGTTGACTTCGCATTTCCTTCAAAGGTATTTGGTTTAATTGCTAACGTTGGATAACCTTGTGACTGCGTCCCAACAAAGGTCACATGATGCATTGCGACTTTTATGGTGGCCTGCAGTTTAGTTGTCAGTAGTGGCACAGGAGGGGAAATAACTATGGAGCGGGAAGATATTACCGCCGAACAAAAACAACAGATCGTAGAGCATTTTCAGCTGTTCGAAAAAGCAAGCAAATCACTCTTCAAAAAATATGAGGCAGCTATCAGGGAAATGAAAACACGCTTTGAAATTCTCGATGCTGATCTTGAATATCGCTTCAATCGCAATCCTATTCACCATATGGAAACTCGCCTTAAAACACCAAAAAGCGTGTTTGAGAAGTTGCAGCGCTATGAAGTTCCTATCACCTTGCAGTCGGTCGAAGAGCACATTTTAGATGTGGCAGGAATGCGCGTTATCGTTTCGTATATCGATGATGTATATGCCATGGTCAAAGTGCTTTCTTTACAGGATGACCTGAAGATTGTGAAGGTGAAAGACTACATTAAAAACCCGAAGCCTAATGGCTATCGAAGCTTACACGTTATCGTTAAGGTGCCGGTATATTTTCTTGATCGCAAACAGTATGTGCCGGTAGAAATACAGTTCCGCACGGTTGCGATGGACTTTTGGGCATCCCTTGAACATACGCTTAAGTACAAGCAGGATGTTCAGCTTGAAGGTATCGATATGTTCGATGAGTTGAAGAACTGTTCTGAGATTATCGAGGATGTCGAGCGACGTATGCAAATTCTTATGCATGCTGTGCAGACGACTGATGTTGAAGAGGCAGCGCGTAAACGTCGTGAACAACTCGAAGAACAGGAAGCTCGTGTAGAAAAAGCCCAGCCTTCCTTTCAAGTGGTTGAAGCCGGACGATAGGTGAAGCCAAACACAAACACAAACACGAATATATCGCCATTTACGGAGCAGAGAACTCCGTAAATATTGCAAATATGTTTCGTCCGTATTTCACTCCACTTAGTTGGAGTAAAATACGATTCTTGAAAAGCTCTATAACATCGAGATAGCTTAGATGGCATAAGACAAGAAACGAAAGGATTTATCATGGCTGACGTGGAAGCTGTGGATTACATCTGGAAAAATGGCGAAGCTATTCCATGGGAACAGGCAACAACACATGTCTTAACCCACGCTTTGCATTACGGTTCTGCAGTGTTTGAGGGCATTCGCTGCTATCACAACACCGAAACGGACGAAGCCGTAATTTTCCGCCTTCGTGATCATATGGAGCGTCTGCATCGCAGCGCAAAAATTGCCATGATGGAAATTCCTTACAGCGTTGATGAGCTGTGCGAAGCTACGGTAGACATCATCAAGAAGAACAACATCAAGTCATGCTACATTCGTCCTTTGGCATACTATGGCTACGGTCAGATGGGCGTTGATCCTACGGGAGCACCTGTTGATGTCGTCATTGCTGTATGGCCTTGGGATGCCTATCTAGGCGAAGAGGCCCTGCAAAATGGTATTAAGGTAGGCGTTTCTTCTTGGCGTCAGCGTTCCTTTAACGCAATTCCTCCCGCTGTTAAGTCTTCTGCTTCCTACATGAACTCCATCTTGGCAAAGAAGGAAGCAACGCTTCATGGCTATGCAGAAGCTATCATGCTCAACGAAGAGGGTCGCGTTTGCGAAGGTACTGGCGAGAACATCTTTGTTGTTCGCAACGGTATTCTTTCCACCCCTCCACTGTCTGATGGTTTGCTTGAGGGCATTACGCGTGACACCATTTTGACGCTTGCAACCGATATGGATATTCCTGCAATCGAAGAGTCTCTGACTCGTGCTGATCTTTATATTGCCGATGAGGCATTTATGACGGGTTCTGCTGCAGAACTCACCCCAATCAACAGCATTGATGATCGCGTGATTGGTAAGCGTGGTCCTATCACCGAGCAGCTTCAGAAGCGCTATTTCGATGTTGCATACGGTAAGGTTCCTGAGTACGAGGATTGGATTACTCGTTTCTAAGGGTTTAAGCACCCTGTCTTTGCGCAGAGGGCTCAAGACAGTCAATTTAGAGAGCCTCGATGATAGTCGGGGCTCTTTTTGTATTCGAAAAGAGTAGCTATGGCATCACAACCTACGGCAGCAAAAATTTTTGCATACGACACCACCCTGCGTGATGGGGAGCAAAGCGAAGGTATCACGTTATCTTTAGAGGACAAACTGCGTATCGTTTCTTGTCTTGACGACTTTGGCGTGGACTATATTGAAGGGGGCTATCCTGCTTCAAATCCTAAAGATATTGCCTTTTTCAAGGAAGTTGCCCAGATGGATTTGAAGCATGCGCGCATTGCTGCTTTTGGCTCTACCTGTAAAAAGGGAGTTGCTGCTCATGAGGATTCCGGTCTTAAGGACTTGCTTTCGTCGGGCGCTTCGGTGGTTACGATCGTAGGCAAAAGCTGGGATGCTCAGGTAGAGCGTGCCTTAATGACCACGCTTGAAGAAAACCTGCGCATGGTTTCGGAATCTATTGCCTACCTTAAAAGCCAAGGGGTGGAGGTAATTTTTGATGCCGAGCATTTCTATGATGGCTATAAAGCAAACCCCGACTATTCCCTGCAAGTTATTGAGGCTGCAGTAGAGGCGGGCGCTGATTCTATTGATTTGTGCGAAACCAATGGGGGTGCGCTGCCTTTTGAGGTCGAAGAAATCACCCGCGCGGTTACAAGCCGTTTTCCTCAACAGCGTTTTGGGGTGCATTGTCACAATGATTCGGGATGTGCGGTTGCCAATACGCTTGCTGCGGTAGCGGCGGGGTGCACTCAGATACAAGGTACGGTAAATGGCTATGGGGAGCGAGTAGGCAACTGCGACATTTTATGCGCAATTGCTGATTTGGAATTAAAGATGGACCGCGTGGTGGTAGGTCGCGAAAACTTAAAGCAGCTTACCAGTGTCGCTCGTTCAGTTGCAGAAACTTGTAACATGGTTCATTCCATGCATCATCCCTACACCGGCTCTTCTGCTTTTGCTCATAAGGGCGGTTTGCATGCAAGCGCAATAGCGCGCTTTCCTGAGGCATACGAGCATACGAAGCCAGAAAATGTTGGTAACACAACACGCGTTTTAGTAAGCGAGCTTGCGGGCAAGGCTTCCTTGGTGGCAAAGGCAAAGTCGCTTGGCTTTGATTTGAGCGGCAATGCTAAGCTCACCCAGCAGATACTAGACGACATTAAAGAGCGAGAAAATCAGGGCTTTTCCTATGAAATCGCCGATGGATCGCTGGCTGTGTTGCTTCATATGCATCTGGGTACCTTCAAGCCTCACTTCATCCTGGAAAGCTTCCGTGTCATTGTGGACGATAAAGAAGACACCAATGCGTGGGCAAAAGATGCTACCAGTGAAGCAACAATAAAGGTGCATATTGGTGATCGCCGCTTTGTGGCAACGGGTGAGGGAATTGGCCCGGTTGGTGCTTTGGACAACGCGCTTCGCCTGGCATTGGCCGATGTATATCCTGAAGTGAATCAGATTGAGTTGGTGGACTTCAAAGTTCGCATTTTGGATGAAAATGTGGGTACAGGTGCAACAACACGTGTCATGATTACCACCTCGAATGGAAAAGAATCCTGGGGAACTATCGGCGTTTCAGAAAATATCATCGAAGCTTCGTGGAATGCGTTGGTTGATTCGTTCGAATATGGTTTAGTGAAATGCGGACGGTAAAGTGGTCGGTAAGATCCGTACGGTAAGTGAGTAGACAAACACAAGCGGCAAAGCTATTCAAGAAGCAAAGCGAGGGATTATGGCTGAATTGCGCACACGCGAAGTTGAAGATTTATTGTCGGTATTTGCAGGCCTTACTAATCCTGATGATGTTTTTGCGCTTCTGGAAGATTTGTTCACCGTTCGCGAGATAAAGGACACCTCACAAAGGCTTGATGTGGCACGTATGCTCAAAGAGGGGCGTTCTTATGCGGCGATCGAGCAAGCAACGGGAGCTTCCGCAACAACAATCGCACGTGTTTCTAAAGCGCTCAATTATGGTGCTGGTGGATACGAGCGGGCGTTTGAGGTGTTAGAAAAAAAACAACGATAACGAATAGGTGCGTTTACATCTTATTCGCGAGATTTTATTTGCGTGGTCTTATTCGTGCTCGAACAAAACAGTAAAGTAACAGGATAATGAGGGCAAACCAGCAGTAGTAGAGTAAGAGAAAAGAAGCTGGGTAAAAGGAGTAGGCAAGGCAATTGCAGCAGGTGAAACGCCCCATGAAGGTAAAAGGCTTAAAGATCATAGGCGCTCTTTTAGTTCTTGCGCTTTTGCTAACCCTTGTCTTGAATGCTATGGAGGGCTGCTCGCCCCATTCGAAATCGAAAGACTATTCACTTGCAACAAAAGGCACCCTTACGGTGGCGACCTCTCTTGACTATCCTCCGTTTGAATCGCTCGATGGGGATGCGCCGGTGGGGTACAGCATTGCAGTTATTCAAGAAGTGGCACACAGGCTTGATCTGGCGTGCGAGATAAAAAACATCTCCTTCAATAATGTTTTGACAAGTGTTGCTTCAGGAAATCAATTTGATGTGGGAATAGCCTCTTTTACCATCACCGACAAGCGTAAAGAACAGGTGGATTTTACAACGCCGTATTATTTTGCTGATCAGGCAATTGTGGTCCGCAAGGGAACCTATGAAACGGTGGAAGATCTGGCGGATTTACCTGTGGTGGCACTTACAAATTCGGTAAGTTATCAGTACGCAAGCGATTCGGTGTCAAGCAAAGTTATTTCGCGTACCTCTGTGCAAGATTGCTTTGAGGTACTGAAAAAAGGCGGAGCGCAGGCAGTGGTTACGGAATATCCGGTCGCTCAAGCCTTACGTGCTTCGTATCCGGATTGCGAAATTCTTGAGCGTATTCCAACAGGTGAGGGCTATGGCATTGCCGTTAGCAAAGATAATCCCGCCCTTACCGAGGCAATAAACGAAGCGCTTGCTTCTATGGAAGAAGACGGAACGTTAGATGCGCTGCAGCAGCAGTATCTTTAACTATGGTGTGAAAAGAAAGGAAACATATGGAACGTAAAGTTGCATGGGAATCGTATTCTGAAGACCAGCTTGAAGAATTAGATGCGCTCAGCAAACGCTACATTGATTTTATTTCTGATAACAAAACCGAACGTCGTTGCTATAGTGCTTCGGTTGCTCAGGCTGAAGCGGCAGGTTATGTATCTCTTGAAGAAGTAGTAAAGCAGCATAAGTCCTTAAAGCCAGGCGATAAAGTTTGGAGTGGTATTCATGGAAAGACGCTCATTCTTGCTCATATTGGCACTGATCCGCTTGAAGAGGGCTTGAATATTCTAGGGGCTCATATCGATAGCCCTCGTCTGGATTTAAAGCAAAATCCCGTTTACGAAAGTGATGGTTTTGCTTACTTGGATACTCACTATTATGGCGGCATAAAGCACTATCAATGGGTGACTATGCCCCTTGCCTTGTATGGAGTAGTCGCCAAGACCGACGGTACGGTAGTTGATATTGCAATAGGCGATGATCCATCGGACCCGGTATTTTGTGTAACTGATCTTTTGCCTCATCTAGGCAACCAGCAGATGGCTAAAAAAGCCAGCGAGGTTGTTGAGGGAGAAAGTCTTGATATTTTGATGGGTAATCGTCCCCTGGTAGTCAAAAAGGATGACGCTATAGCTGCATCTGAGGGCGATGAGCAAAAAGGTGCTTCTCAAGATTCCAAAGGAAGCAAAGAGGGCGTTAAGGCTTTTGCACTTAAGCTGCTAGAGGAAAAGTATGGCATTACCGAAGAGGACTTCATTTCGGCAGAAATCGAAGTGGTGCCTGCAGGCCGCGCCCGTGAATTGGGCTTTGATCGCAGCATGGTACTTGGATACGGTCAGGATGACCGCGTGTGTGCTTATACCTCTCTTGAAGCACAGCTTGCTTTAAGCGATACCCCGAAAACCACTGCGGTTACGGTGCTTGTTGATAAAGAAGAAATTGGCAGCGTCGGCGCAACCGGTATGGGATCGCTGTTCTTCGAAAATACGATTGCCGAAATATTGGAACTTGCAGGCTTGAAAGGACAGTTGCCTCTTCGTCGTTGTTTGGCGGCATCGCGCATGCTTTCTTCGGATGTTTCTGCTGCCTATGATCCGGCCTATGCAAGCGTGTTCGAGGCAAAAAATTCCGCGTATGCAGGAAAGGGAATTGTGTTCAACAAATACACCGGCGCACGCGGCAAGAGTGGCTCAAACGATGCTCGCGCAGAGTATGTAGCCTATGTTCGCCGTGTTATGGATGACGCAGGTGTTTTCTATCAGACGGCTGAGCTTGGCAAGGTAGATGCAGGTGGCGGTGGCACTATCGCCTATATTCCTGCGAAATACGGCATGGATGTTATCGACTCAGGCGTAGCGGTTCTTTCGATGCATTCTCCTTGGGAAGCAACGTCAAAGGCTGATATCTACGAAGCTTATCGTGCATATCGCGCATTTTTGGAAGCTTAGACGAGTTTCTTAGGCTTTAGGTTTCTCAGTAGCTTTATCAAACCACCCTCTCGCCGAATAGCGACGATCGTTTAGGCCGTTACAACATTCCGGATTAGAGAGGGTGGTTTACGTCATTTCGGAATGCGGCTGGAAGTTGCTCATTGGCACCTTGCATGTATCTTGCTTATATCTTGTGTATGCCTTGCTTATATCTTGCTTGTATTTTGCCTATACTTTGTACATATCTCGTACATATCTTTCATGCACAAGATCTTCGACTGCATTGATAGAAAAAAATATGAATAAAGTCATACCATAGGTCGTATGCGTGACTATAATGGTGAAAACTTATCCTTCAAGGGATAACGTAATTCGTCGGCAGAAATCAGAGAAAAGAAGAACCCAGGCAAGGAGTGCTCTATGGCTTACTATTTTGAAGAACCATCTCGTACATTTAACGAATATCTTCTCGTTCCGGGATACTCTTCGTCTGAATGTATTCCTGAAGCAGTGGATCTCAGCACTCCATTGGTGCGTTTTCGCAAGGGCGAAGAAGAGTGCCCTTTAACACTTTCTATTCCTATGGTTTCTGCAATCATGCAGGCAGTTTCCGATGATGGTATGGCAGTAGCTCTTGCACAGCAGGGCGGTATTTCATTTATTTATGGCTCTCAGACCATTGAAGAACAGGCTGCTATGGTTGGTCGCGTAAAGGATCACAAGGCAGGTTTTGTTCGCAGCGATTCGAACCTTACTCCTACGGCGACCTTACGTGATGTTGTTGCTCTTAAAGAAAAGAATGGGCATACCACTATGCCAGTTACCGAAGGCGGGCATCCTCAAGGAAAGCTTTTAGGTATTGTAACGGGCCGCGATTATCGCCTGTCCCGTATGGAACTTGATACGCCAGTTTCTGAATTTATGACGCCTCGTGAAAAGCTTATTGTGGCATCTGCTGACACCAGCTTGAAGGAAGCCAACGATATTATCTGGGACAACAAACTGAATTCCTTGCCTATCGTAGATGATGATGACAACTTGATGTATATGGTTTTCCGCAAGGACTACGAACAGCACAAGTCCAATCCTCACGAGCTGCTTGACTCTCACAAGCGCTATCTGGTAGGTGCTGGTATCAATACACGCGACTATGCCGATCGCGTCCCTGCTCTTATTGAGGCAGGTGCTGATGTGCTTTGCATCGACTCTTCTGAGGGCTATTCCGAGTGGCAGCTGCGTACCATTAAGTGGATTCGCGATCACTATGGCAATTCAGTCAAGGTTGGTGCAGGTAACGTTGTTGACACGGAAGGCTTCCGCTTTTTAGCAGAGGCTGGTGCTGACTTTGTCAAGGTTGGCATTGGCGGTGGATCTATCTGCATTACCCGTGAACAGAAGGGTATTGGTCGTGGACAGGCAACAGCTTTGATTGAAGTCGCAAAGGCTCGTGATGAATACTTCGAGGAAACGGGCATCTATGTTCCCGTATGTTCTGACGGCGGCATCGTATATGACCATCACATGACCTTGGCTCTTGCAATGGGTGCAGACTTCTTGATGCTGGGTCGTTACTTCGCTCGTTTTGATGAAAGCCCTACTAACCGCGTAACGGTAAACGGTAGCTACATGAAAGAATACTGGGGCGAAGGTTCTGCTCGTGCTCGCAATTGGCAGCGTTATGACTTGGGTGGTGCCAAGAAGGGTCTTACCTTCGAAGAGGGTGTCGATTCTTACGTTCCTTACGCTGGTGCCTTAAAGGACAACGTGGATATGACCTTATCGAAGATCAAGTCCACGATGTGCAACTGTGGCGCCTTGACTATTCCTGAGCTACAGGAGAAAGCAAAGCTTACCGTAGTAAGTGCTACTTCGATTGTTGAGGGTGGCGCGCACGACGTTTTGCTCAAGGACAAAACTCCTTATGTAGGCAATACGATCCGTGGTTAACAACTAACAAGGCATTTTGTGCGTGACAGGTGCATTTCGCACGTATTTCTCACGTGCGATAAAACAAACCTGGCATAGCAACAAACTTGACAGAGTAAAAATACTGGGACTCCGTGAAAAGTGGATCGCTTCCCGTTTCTTGGGCAAAAAAACGTTCAGGAAACGGCAGGCGCCTTAAGGCGGGTCCCTTTTTAAAGGGGCGATGTTGAGGGTGTTCAAAGAGGTTTTCGCTTTTGCTCTGGTCGCGACAAGGTAAGTCCGTCTTCACAAAATCTCCCCGAAATCAAATCCCGCTAAAACTCTAAAAAACTATGTGTGAACTGGTCTTATAAAGAAAGCAAGGTTTTTGAAGCTCGAGGCGGGCCTGTACGGAATTATGTAGAAAAGTCATTCTACGTTACACTTTTAACCATGTTTATACGGATACAAAAAGCGCTTTGCGCCACAGGTATGAGCCTTCTGCTGGCTTTGTCGATGGTTCTTCCCTTTGTGGGAGGAACTCAAAAAGCCTATGCAGATGAGCTTTCTGATGCTCAGGCAACGCTTGATGCTGCTTCTGCCGAGTTGAGTGAAATTTCTGCGGAATATAACGAACTTCAAACAGAGATTAATAACCTTGATGCGGAAATTTCTACGACTACTCAAAAAGTGCAAGAAGCTCAGCAGGCAATGCTCGAGGGTCAGGAACTTTTAGGAGATGCTGTTCTTGCTGAATACAAAAGCGATGGAGGGTTGTCTCTTGTTAATATCGTTCTGAGCTCTGAGAGTATTTCGGACTTTATAACAAACATGACCTACTATGCGGCTGTACAGGAAGATCAGGCAGAAAAAATTGCTGAACAACGCAAGCTTAATGAAACATTCAATGATGCGCTCGATGAATTAAACAATCAGCGCGACTCTCAGCAGGCTGTTCTCGATCAAGCTGAAGCGAAAAAGGCGGAAGCTGAAAAGATAGTTTCTGATGCTTCGGCAAAGGTTTCTTCTATCAAGGAATCGCAAGCAGAGCTCGCTAAACTTCAAGCTCAAGCTGCACAAATGGAACAGAGCAATTCAGCAAACAACGCATCGTCAAATAAAGAAGAAAGTTCAAACTGGAATACCAACAATGAGCGACCTGCAGCAAGCGGCGGTAATTCGGGTGGAACAAGCTCAGGAGGCAACTCGGGCGGTAATTCAGGCGGTGGCAGTTCCTCAAACGACTCGGGCGGCACCAGCTCAACCGACACTTCTAAAGGATGGAAATCGGGTCCTGCTTCTGCCTACGGTGGATCATCTGATCCTTACACCCCTAATCCTGGAACCACTGCAACGGGTGCGGTTTGTGATGATAATTCTATGGGTGTTGCTATTCCTGTCAGCTGGCCAAATCGTTCTTCTTACTATGGCCATGCTATAGAAATTAAATACGGGGGCAAGACCGTAGTGGCAACCATCAACGACTGCGGTGGTCTTTCAGGCGGAGCACGCCACCTCGATTTGCAGCCTGGCGTTTTCAAGGCATTTGGTTTTAAAACTTGTCAGGCATGGGGCGTGAGAACGGTTTCTTACCGTATTCTCTAGTCTATTTTCTGGACTATTTCCCCACTTGTAATAATTCGGTTTTATAATGTAGGGCGCTTTGTTTTGTTCCGTGCGAGCCTCTCGCATATACAAACAAGGCGTCCTTGTAGTTTTAGTTGGCAGTCTCACTGAAAAGAAAAAGGATTGACCTATGAAAGAATACAACCCGCATGAAATAGAGCCCCATTGGCAGAAGGTTTGGGCGGATACGGGCGCTTATACTGCTCGCGAAGACGAGTCGAAGCCAAAGCGCTATGTGCTTGAAATGTTCCCTTATCCTTCGGGCGACATTCACATGGGTCATGTTCGTAACTATACGTTAGGCGATGTCACCGCGCGTTATTACACTATGCGCGGGTATGATGTGTTGCATCCTATGGGTTGGGACGCATTTGGCCTTCCTGCAGAAAATGCTGCTATCAAACACAACAGCCATCCTGCTACGTGGACTTACGCCAACATTGAAACCCAAAAGGCAAGCTTTAAGCGCATGGGTTTTTCGTACGACTGGGATCGTACGGTAGTGGCATGTGATCCTGAGTATTATCGCTGGGGTCAGTGGATCTTTTTGCAATTCTGGAAGCGTGGTTTGGTAGAGCGTCGCAATTCTCCTGTGAACTGGTGCCCTAACTGCAAAACGGTTTTGGCTAACGAACAGGTAACCGAAGGGGAATGCTGGCGTTGCCACGGCGCTGTTGAGAAGCGCGATCTTACGCAGTGGTATTTCAAGATCACTGATTATGCGCAAGAGCTTTTAGATGATTTGGATAAGTTGGAAGGATGGCCCGAACCGGTTAAGCAGATGCAGGCTAACTGGATTGGTCGTTCTGAGGGTGCAGAAGTTGATTTCTTGCTGTGTGACAAGAACGGCAATGCTCCTGAAAACCCCACCGATGATGACACGATTACGGTGTTCACCACTCGTCCTGATACGTTGTTCGGTTGCAGCTTCTTCCTTGTTGCTCCGGAATCTCCTCTGGTGTCAATGCTGGTTGAAGGCAGCGAATACGAAGCTGATGTTATGGCTTTGGTTGAAGCCGCTTCTAAGGTAAGTGCGGTTGAGCGTGCTCAGGGCGATCGCGAAAAGCATGGTGCGTTTACGGGACGCTATGTTATAAATCCCGTTAATGGCGATAAGGTACCTGTTTGGGTAGCTGACTATATCGTTGCCGATTATGGTACCGGTGCGGTTATGGCGGTTCCCTGTGGTGACCAGCGCGACTTTGAGTTTGCACGCAAGTACGATCTGCCTATTATTCCTATTATTTTGGGTGAAGATGATCCGCTGTTCGAGCAGCTCAATGGGGTAGAAGATCGCTGCATTACGACGGTTGATTGGGAAAAATCCTACGAGGCTGAAGGCGTGCTTGTTCAGTCTGGTAAATATACTGGCATGGTAGGCGGAAAGCATTCTCCGGCGGTAGATGCCATCATTGCAGATCTGGAAAAACAGGGTAAGGGTAAAAAATCGGTTCAGTTCCGCCTGCGCGACTGGCTTATTTCCCGTCAGCGCTACTGGGGTAACCCTATTCCTGCCATTTATTGTGATAAGTGTGGTTTGGTCCCCGTTCCTGAAGAGGATCTGCCTGTTATGTTGCCAAAGGATATCGATCTGGCAGCAGGGGAAACGCTGGCAACGCACAAAGAGTTTTCTCAGTGCACGTGCCCGAAGTGTGGTGGCCCTGCTCATCGTGAGACCGATACCATGGATACGTTTACCTGCTCAAGCTGGTACTATCTGCGCTATACCGATCCTCATAATGACAAGCAGCCCTTCGATCCTGCTCGTGCGAATCGCTGGATGCCTGTTGATCAGTATATTGGTGGTATTGAGCATGCAATTTTGCATCTGCTGTACTCGCGTTTCTTCACCAAGGTTTTGCGCGATATGGGCATGCTTGATTTTGACGAACCTTTCTCTAACCTGCTTTGCCAAGGCATGGTACTCGACGAGCATGGCGATGTTATGTCTAAATCGAAGGGCAACGTTATTTCTCCTGAAGAAATGATTGACGGCTATGGTGCCGATGCCGTTCGTGCTTATATTTTGTTTATGGCGCCGCCTGATAAAGAACTTCAGTGGAACGAGGACGGACTTGCTGGTATGTACAAGTTCCTCAATCGCGCTTGGCGTATCGTTGCCGATTTAGCGGCGGATGCGGGTGAGAAGACGCTCTTCCAAGAAGGCGCATCTGAGGCAGATGCCAAGGAGGCAAAAGATATCTTGCTGCGCGAGCGCCATCGTGTGGTTGGCAAAGTCATTGAAGACTTTGGACGCAATAACTTCAACACCGCAATTGCTGCCATTATGGAGCTGGCCAATGCGGCAAGCGATTATTTGCGCAAGAATTCTCCAGAGGCTCGCAAGGCAGACCAGGAATTGCATGCATTTGATACTGAAATTGCTGAAGTAATGGTCAAATTGCTTGCGCCTATTACGCCTCATTGGGCAGAAGAGTTGTGGCAGACCGAGTTGGGCCATCAGGATTCGGTGCATCACCAGTCGTGGCCAGACTTTGATCCGGAAGCGGCAAAGGCTGACGAAGTCGAATTAGCAGTACAGATTAACGGCAAGGTTAAGGCAAGAATTATGGTTGCAACCGATGCTGATGAAGATTCGATTCGCGAGGCTGCTCTTGCTGCAATCGCTCATGCAACCGAAGGAAAAGACATCAAGAAAGTCATCGTCATTCCTGGTCGCTTGGTAAACGTTGTCGCAAAATAGCTTGTTGTCTGAAGGCGGATTGCCGTTTTATGGGCTGCGGCTTTGCGGAATGCCACTCTGTGGAATGCAATTCCCTAGAGTGCTTTCCTGGAATGCTTGCAGAGTAAACAACATCTTTGTGAAAACGCTGCGAAGTAATAATGGAGCTTTTCGTTATGACAGCAACCAATGTGCTTGAGGCAAAATATAATACTTACTCTTATGGTGCGCCCCTTGTTGGGGCGCACTTGTTGCAGGGCCTGCTTCGGCAGGACGTGATGGTTTATTCCAGCCAAGGACGTGCCAGATCAAGACAGAAACGAGTAAAGGCGATCTGATTATCTCTATGAGTGCTCGAAAAAATAGTCATAAAAAACGGGGATGCTTAAGCCGTTTGATTCGGGCTTTTTTAGGCTGCCTTCTTGCAGTTGTAGTGGTTGTCGTAGGTATTCCGCTTGCCATAAACGCTTTTGTCTGCGCGACAACGCGTCCTTCGTTTTCAAGCGTCTCAAGTCCAGAGATTCAGCAAACATCCCTTAACGCTGATGCTATTGTGGTGCTGGGCGCGGGAATCAATTGGGATGGAAGTCCTTCTGCGGTACTAAAGGATCGCCTTGATACTGCTATTGCGCTCTACAACGAAGGGGTAGCACCAAAAATTATCATGAGTGGTGATAATAGCGATTCCACGTATAACGAAGTGATGGCTATGGCGCTGTATGTTGAAAAACAAGGAGTGCCTAAAGACGATGTTTTCTGCGATCATGCGGGACTTTCCACCTATGACAGTATGTATCGACTTCGCTATGTCTTTGGGGTGGAACGTTGTGTAGTTGTCACGCAGGAATACCATCTCTATCGGGCGCTTTATGATGCGCACTCCTTTGGAATAGAGGCGTTTGGCGTTCCGGGCGACAAGTCATCTTATGATCATATGGATGATTATGAAAAGCGAGAAGTGCTTGCCCGCGTAAAGGACTTTGTTGCGGTATTGATCAATAACGAACCTGAAACGAAAAGTGAGCCCGTTGACCTGGACCAATCGGGAACCGTTACGCAATGGTGGTAAGCTAGCCGAAAGCAGGTTTTATGAGAGCCTCCCTAAGGAGTCCCTATGCCAAAAATTGTGGTAACCGATACCGATTTTGAAGACAACGATATCGAAATTGAGATGGCCAAAGAAGCTGGCGTTGATCTTGCGTTATACAACGATCGCAGTGCGGAAGCTATTATCCGTCATGCGCAAGACGCTGATGGTGTTGTAACTTCCTACGGTGATTATTCCTCGCGCGTGTTTGAAGCGCTTCCTCATTTAAAAGTCGTAAGTAGGACAGGCATTGGCTACGACAATATCGATGTAACGGCTGCAACGAACAATAACACGGCAGTATGCATCGTGCCCGGTTATGGAACAGAAGTGGTTTCCGATCATGCTCTTAGTCTTGCTCTTGCATGTTTGCGCCGTCTAAATGAATGTGATGCTGATATGCGCGCAGGAGTATGGGACTACACGCGTAGGAGACCGTTCGGTCAAGTGTATGGCAGAACGTTTGGTGTTGTTGGGATGGGTGAGATTGGACGTGCCGTTGCGCGCAAGGCGGCAGGTTTAGGATTTCGCGTAATTTGTTATTCGCGCTCCTTAGTGCCAGGGCGCCGCACTCCTGAAGGGTATGATATCTATCCGTTAGAAGATCTCTTGAAACACTCCGATGTGGTGTCGTTTCACACGGCTCTTACTCCAGAGACGCATCACCTGCTCAATGCGGACAATATTGCTTTCATGAAGCAAGATGCAGTGGTAGTTAATACCTCGCGCGGTGCGGTAATCGATACGCAGGCGTTAGCTCAAGCACTTAGTGACGGTAGGCTTTGGGGCGCGGGTATTGATGTGTTTGAAGAGGAGCCCTTGGATTGGAATCATCCTTTGATGAAGGCGCCTCATACCGTATTGAGTCCTCACGTGGCTTATTACTCAGAGGAATCGGGGGAGGAGCTCCATCGTCGTTCTATGCAGGCGGCGCTTGATGTGGTGCTTGGACGTACGCCTCAGGACTGTTTGAATCCTGAAGTTCTTAAAAAATGTTGGGAAAAATCTCAACCAGGGCAGCCGCAGACAGAACCTATAGAGTATTGCTACCAGTGTTGGCGTTAAGGCACTTATTCTAAGGTTATAAATTCTACCGAGGTGAGCGCACCTTTTTCTATGGTAAGACGGGCCATGCTCTTCTTGCTTCCACAACGGGGGCGTGCTGCACTGCCGGGATTGATATAGCGGATGCCGTCAAGCATTTGATCGCGAGGTATGTGGGTATGGCCGTGAACAACGACCTTTACGTCGTCGGCAGGAGTGCCAATATCTTCAGGGCGATGAACCATAAAGAAGCGAACGCCACCAATGCGAGGGGATGCCGTAAAAGGAACATCGGAGCTGATGCTGGGATAATCACAATTTCCTTTGACGGCAATAGTAGGCGCGATGGCCTCTAGTTCCATCAAAATACTCTCGCGTTCGACATCGCCTGCACAAAGAATAAGATCGCATGGCTCGAGTTGCTGGTAGGCTGCGTTTGATAAAACGCCATGTAAATCGGAAATAACTCCAACGAGTAGTGCTGCCATGAGGTGTTCCTTAACGTTAAAATTTCGAAGTTTTCTTGAGTATAGTGCATCTTTTAGAAATCTTTTGATTGACCAATACCTAAGAGAGCATTATCATATTTAGCTGCTCACAGCAAAACGCTTACACAAAAAAGTGCGTGGGTGCGTGGGCATGACATATGCGCCGTTAGCTCAGTTGGTAGAGCAGGGGACTTTTAATCCCAAGGTCGCGGGTTCGATTCCCTCACGGCGCACCATTTAGCCTTTAAGCCACCGATCGACTTTTGGTGGCTTTGTTGTGTTCAGGGGTTTGATCTCCGTGAAGGGATCGAACCGTTGAAGCGAAAATCCGTATAGAGATTGAAGTCCTCAGAAGAAATGTGCAGATAATATTGAACTTGCACAACAGGGTAAATTTTTGATAACATACCCATTTGTCGCTCGTCTACTTATTTGCCTGAAGGAGCAATTGTGGCAAAAGAAGATGCAATTGAATTAGAAGGAACAGTTCTCGAAGCTCTCCCAAACGCAATGTTTAGGGTAGAACTTGAAAATGGGCACAAGATATTGGCCCATATCTCTGGAAAGATGCGTATGCACTATATCAAGATTCTTCCCGGAGACAAGGTCCAAGTTGAGCTTTCAGTGTACGATTTGGATCGCGGTCGTATTACCTATCGTTATAAATAAGCGACATTTCACTGCATTTCGTAGCTCGAAATGTGGTGATTTTGTGTGCAGACTTAGATATTTTCTCAAGAAATACCAAGCACGTACGCAAAGTTTCTATTGGTACGTAATCAGAAGTTTTAGAAAAGCGATACGTACCTATAGGCAAGGAAAGTCTTTACAAATCATCGCCTGCGGCTGGGCGTGGTAATAAAGAAAAGAACGCATTTACCGAAAGGAATTGAATTATGAAGGTACGTCCTTCGGTCAAGAAAATGTGCGACAAGTGCAAGATTATCCGACGTCATGGCAAGGTACTCGTAATCTGCGAGAATCCTCGTCATAAGCAGCGTCAGGGTTAAAGAGAAAGGGATAATAATTCATGGCACGTCTCGTTGGTGTCGACCTTCCTCGCGACAAGCGCATTGAAGTCGGCTTGACCTACATTTACGGCATTGGCCTTACCACCTCCAAGAAGATCCTCGCAGAAACTGGCGTAAATCCAGACACTCGCTGCAACGATCTGACTGAAGATGAACTTTCCAAGCTTCGTGACTATATCCAGGAGCATCTCACCACTGAAGGTGACCTCCATCGCGAAGTTTCTCAAAATATTAAGCGCCTCATGGAGATCGGTTGCTATCGTGGTCTGCGTCATCGTCGTGGCCTGCCCGTTCGCGGTCAGCGCACTCACACGAACGCTCGTACCCGCAAGGGTCCTCGTAAGCAAATCGGCGGCAAGAAGAAGTAGAGGTGTAACTAGTGGCAGCTAAGAAAAACGTCCGCACCCGCATCAAGCGTTCTGAGCGTAAGAACATTGCTGTTGGCGCTGCGCACATCAAATCCACTTTCAATAACACGATCGTTTCCATTACGGATCCTCAGGGCAATGTAATTTCCTGGCAGTCCGCTGGTACCGTAGGCTTCAAGGGCTCTCGTAAGTCCACGCCATTTGCAGCTCAGATGGCAGCTGAAGCAGCAGCTAAGACCGCTATGGAGCATGGCTTGAAGAAGGTTTCTGTATTCGTGAAGGGCCCCGGTTCTGGTCGTGAGACCGCTATCCGTTCCCTTCAGGCAGCAGGCCTTGAAGTAGCAAGCATCCAGGATTGCACCCCTATTCCGCACAACGGTTGCCGTCAGCGCAAGCGTCGTCGCGTCTAACTGAAAGGATCGATACATTATGGCAATTAACAGGACTCCGGTTCTCAAGCGTTGTCGTCAGCTCGGTCTGGATCCTGCTGTTCTGGGTTACAGCAGCAAGAAGGAATCCAACCGTCAGCCTAAGCGTCGTCGCAAGGAATCTGAATATGGTATGCAGCTGCGCGAGAAGCAGAAGGCAAAGTTTGTCTATGGCGTTCTCGAAAAGCAGTTCCGTGGCTACTTCAAGCGTGCAAAGGCTATGCCTGGTGTTACCGGTGATAACCTTATGCAAATTCTTGAATCTCGCCTCGACAATGTAGTTTTCCGTCTTGGCTTTGCTAAGACTCGTAAAGAAGCTCGCCAGATTGTGACCCACGGTCACATTCATGTAAACGGCCGTCGCGTAGACATTCCTTCTTTCCGCGTACGTCCAGGCGATCTCGTTTCTGTTGCTCCTAAAGCTAAGGAACTTCTCGTAATTAAGAGCGCTCTCGTTTCTAACGAAGGTGTTCAGGTTCCTGCATGGCTCGAGGTAGACATCGAAAAGCTTCAGGGTAGCGTTTTGACCCTTCCTGAGCGCGATCAGATTGATTTGGATATCAACGAACAGCTTATCGTCGAGCTCTATTCTAAGTAACGTACGCACTGCGGTTTATTAAGGAGGCTTATTCAATATGACAGAGTTCATGAGGCCGACAGTAACGATCGAAGAGGTCAATGGCACTATTGCCCGATTCATCGTGGAGCCGCTGGAGCGTGGCTACGGTTACACCCTCGGTAATTGCATGCGTCGTGTGTTGCTGTCTTCTTTGGACGGCGCAAAGGCGACCGCAATTCAAATCGAAGGTGTTCAGCATGAGTTCACCACCGCTGAAGGTGTAATCGAGGACATTACCGATATCGTTTTGAATGTTAAGGGCCTGGTATTCAGCGCCCTTAACTCCGACATCACCGAGGCTACGGCTCATGTGCATGCTGAAGGTCCTTGCACGGTGACTGGTGCTGATCTTGAGGTTCCTACGGAATTCACCTTGATCAACCCTGATCATGTTATTGCAACGGTTGCTGACGGCGGCACGCTTGATATGACCATCCGCATCGGTGTTGGTCGTGGCTATGTGTCTGCAGAGCGCAACAAGCGTACGGAAGACCCGATCGGCATTATTCATGTTGATTCGTTGTTCTCGCCAGTACGTCGCTGCTCGATGAGCGTTTCTGATACGCGTGTTGGTCAGCGTACTGACTACGATGAGCTTACGTTGGAAGTGGAAACCGATGGTTCCATTAACCCAACTGAGGCAGTTTGCAGCGCTGCAAACATCATTAACCAGTACATGGGCGCTTTCTTGATGCTCGACGAAGTCGAAGAGGATGAAGACGGAGAAGTTGTTTCTATCTTCGCTCCTGAAAATCAGGAAACCAACGCTGAACTTGATAAGCAGATTGAAGACTTGGATCTTTCCGTTCGTTCTTACAACTGCTTGAAGCGTGCAGGTATTCACTCTGTTCGTCAGTTGGTTGAATACTCTGAAAACGACTTGCTCAACATTAGGAACTTTGGCGCGAAGTCCATTGAAGAAGTGAAGGATAAGCTCATTTCCATGGACCTCAATTTGAAGCAATAGGAGATATAAGATGAGGCATTACAAGAAGGGGCGTAAGCTTGGCACCGATGCCAGCCACACCAAGGCAATGAAGAAGAGCCTGGTTTGTGCGCTGTTCACCAACGACCGCATCAAGACGGTTGAGGCTCGCGCTAAGGAAATTCGCCCTGATGTTGATAAGATCATCACTTGGGCAAAGAAGGGCGACCTCCATTCTCGTCGTCTTGCTATCGCTGCTCTTGGTGATAAGGAGCTTGTACGCGAGGTATTCGAAAAGGTTGCTCAAGGTCAGTTCGCTGATCGTCAGGGTGGCTACACTCGCATCTTGAAGCTTGGCAATCGTAAGGGCGACAACGCTTCTATGGTAATCATGGAGCTTTGCACCGAGCCAGTTCAGAAGAAGGAAAAGGCAGAAAAGCCTGCTGAAAAGAAGGCAGCTGCTAAGCCTGCTCCTAAGGCTGAAGAAAAGACCGAGGAAGCTGAAGAGGTTAAGGAAGAGGCAACTGAGGAAGCTGCTGAAGAAACCGCTGAGGCAACTGAGGAAGCCAAAGAAGAAAAGAAGGCTGAATAGTCAACTTTCCTACTTTGCGATACTTTCTTTTATCCAGACAGGACCCCAGAGAGATATCTGGGGTCCTTTTGTTTTTCTCTCGAATTCTTGGTACCGCTTTTGTGAAGCTTTGCCTATTTTGCAAACGAACAGGTTTTAAGTTCGTAAGATAGTAGTTCGAAAAGAAAGAAAACAGACAGTGATCTAAGCGATTTATCAAGCATGGGACGTGAAGTATATGGCACGTAATGGATTTAATCGAAATAGCTTTAATCAGGGAAACTGGCAGCTTCGCATGGGGCAATGGATGCAGGGGCGTTACGGCGTTGATGAGTGCACGCAAGGAATAATGATCCTCGGCTGCGCGCTAGTGGTAATTAACTTCTTTGTTCATTGGGATCTGTTGTCCCTGTTGTCGCTTATCTGCTTTGTATTTGGAATATTTCGTATGTTGTCACGAAATTACACGGCACGACAGCGAGAGCTACAGACGTATCAGCGGATCATGCAAAAACCCAAAGCATGGTGGCGCCTTACGAATAAACGCTACGAGAATCGTCACACCACGTTGTACTTTAAATGCAAGGGGTGTGGAACAATTCTCAATGTTCCAAAAGGTAAAGGGAAGCTGTTGGTTACCTGTCCTAAATGCGGCACAAAGGTTGAGAAGAGATCCTAAGAATTGTTGAAATCTTGGTGATCTCAGATTTTGGTAGTGCATAAAAAACTAGTACTTGTAATCAAATTTTGAAGCTGATTTCCGAGTCGACTTTTGGATTCAACTTTGAAGTTAGTTTTTGGGGTCGACTTGTGTGGTCGATTTTGAGGCTAGTTTTTGGAGTCGTTTCAAAATTTGGTGTCAAATTTTTCATCGTCTGTATCAAATGTAGAGAGAACTGTTATTAAAATAGTGCCATTTACCGTTAATTACTACAAATTGTGGGAAAACCGCTAAATTGTCACAACATATAGTGCCAGATTGTGTATAGTATCTATCGGTAGATAACTCAAGATGTTCGCCTGAAATCTCAAGCGAACATCTTCTTTTAACTTTACGTTCAAAAAAAGCGACCGAGAGGGGACTGCGCATATGAAAATTATCAAGCGTGATGGTTCAGAAGTAACGTTTGATATCACTAAGATCGCTAATGCTATTAAAGCGGCAAGTGATGAATCTCCCGAATCTGAACGTTTAACCGCTCGCCAGATTGATTATGCTGCGCACAATGTTGCGGATAAATGCGAAGAGGCGGGACACACCGTCTCTGTTGAAGAGGTTCAGGATTTAGTTGAAAACGAAATCATGGCCCTTCACAAGTTTGAGGTCGCTCGTCGTTATATCATCTATCGCTATGTTCAGAATCTTAAGCGTCAATCAAACACGACTGACGACAAGATCCTTTCTCTGATTGAATGCAATAACGAAGAAGTTAAGCAGGAAAACTCCAACAAGAACCCAACGGTAAACTCCGTTCAGCGTGATTATATGGCTGGCGAGGTTTCCAAAGACTTGGCAATGCGTATCTTGTTGCCTGAAGACGTTGTTCGCGCTCACGAAGAGGGCATTATTCACTTCCACGATTCTGATTACTTTGCACAGCACATGCATAACTGCGACTTGGTAAATCTGGAAGACATGCTGCAAAATGGCACGGTAATTTCAGGCACCATGATCGAAAAGCCTCATAGTTTTTCGACGGCTTGCAATATTGCAACGCAGATTATTGCCCAGGTTGCTTCAAGCCAATACGGCGGTCAGTCTATTTCGCTGACGCACCTTGCTCCCTTCGTCGACATTAGCCGTAAAAAGATCCGTCGCGAGGTAATCCACGAGCTGAACATGGTGGGGGTTGAGCCTTCCGCTGAACAGCTTTCTTCTATCGTAGAAGAGCGCTTGCGCGATGAGGTTCGTCGTGGTGTCCAGACCATTCAATATCAGGTTGTTACCTTGATGACCACAAATGGTCAGGCTCCGTTCGTTACCGTATTCATGTATTTGAACGAAGCTCGCAACGATCAGGAAAAGCATGACCTTGCCATCATTATCGAAGAGGTATTGCGTCAGCGTTACGAGGGCGTAAAGAACGAAGCGGGCGTATGGATTACTCCTGCCTTCCCTAAGCTCATTTATGTGTTAGAGGAAGATAACGTATACGAAGATTCGAAGTACTTCTACCTGACCCAGCTTGCTGCAAAGTGCACCGCAAAGCGTATGGTACCTGACTATATTTCTGAAAAGAAAATGTTTGAGCTCAAGCTTTCTAAGGGTGAGGCTCCTGGCGAAGGCGATTGCTACACCTGCATGGGATGCCGCTCTTTCTTGACGCCAGACCGTTCCGGCAATGGCTATAACAACGTGGCCAATGCGGGTAACTATGAGCCCGGCAAGCCTAAGTACTATGGCCGTTTCAATCAGGGCGTTGTAACTATTAACCTTGTCGATGTCGCCTGCTCGTCTTATCGCGATATGGATAAGTTCTGGCAGATTTTCGAAGAGCGTCTGGAACTTTGCAAGAAAGCTCTTATGTGCCGTCACAATCGCTTGAAGGGAACCCTTTCGGATGCGGCTCCAATTTTGTGGCAATACGGCGCTTTGGCTCGTCTTGAAAAAGGCGAAACCATCGATAAGTTGCTCTATGGCGGCTATTCAACAATCAGCTTGGGATATGCAGGCCTGTATGAGTGTGTAAAGTATATGACGGGCTACAGCCATACCGATCCTCAGGCAACGCCTTTCGCTATGGCAGTAATGCAGAAGATGAACGATAAGTGTGCGGAGTGGAAAGCTGAAACCGATATCGACTTCTCTCTCTATGGCACACCTCTGGAGTCCACTACGTATAAATTTGCTAAAGCATTACAGCGTCGATTCGGAGTAATCCCCGGCGTAACCGATAAGAACTACATCACGAACAGCTATCATGTTCACGTCTCAGAAGAGATTGATGCGTTTACTAAGCTTCAGTTTGAAAGCCAGTTCCAGCAGCTTTCTCCCGGTGGTGCTATTTCTTACGTTGAGGTACCCGATATGCAGGATAACCTCAAGGCTGTTATTCGCGTGATGCAGTTCATCTACGATCACATCATGTATGCAGAGCTCAACACCAAGAGTGACTACTGCCAGGTATGTGGCTTCGACGGCGAGATTCAAATCGTTGAAGATGACGGTAAGCTGGTTTGGGAATGCCCTCATTGCGGTAATCGTGATCAGGAGAAGCTCAATGTTGCACGCCGCACCTGCGGTTACATTGGAACCCAGTTCTGGAACCAAGGACGCACTGAAGAGATTCGCGATCGCGTATTGCATCTGTAGGAAGTTGCAAGTTGCTGCAAGGAAGCTAAAAGATGCTTTGCCTATGCATAGCTACTGAGCTTTCGATGGCAAGCGCAGCCAGCTGATGCAATAACGGTTGTTGTGATAGCTGTGCAATGGTTGTTACAACGGTTGTTGTGGTGATTGTTGCATCGGTTGACATACCTGATCATAGGCAAAATGCTTAGTGTGATTGGTGTTCACCACGAAGAGCTGGCATTAGCAATCAATAAGCAAAGAGGTGGGCTGATGATCTATCAGCCCACTGGTTTTGTCTGAAACGTTAAAGCTATGCTGCATGCTCGGGCGCGATAGATTCGCTGACGCTGGCACTCTGTTTTCGTAGCTGTTGCCACATAGCTTTCTCGGTTGCTGTCTTGCTGTAAGGTTACTTCTGCAGTCGTTGGTATATTGCCGCAAGATTACTGTTGCAGTCGCTGATGTATTGTTGCAAGATTGCTTTCGTGATCATTGGTACATTGTTGCAGGATTGTTTTTCGCGATCGTTGGGGTATTGTGCGAGCATTGCTGCGCGGGAAGCCATACAGAGAACCGTCTGTGTTGTAAAAAGTGTAGTTTTGCCACAAAAGAGCGTTACATGCATAGAATTACATGCTCGAAGCAAAGAAAAAGGTGCAGTTGTTCTACAAAATTAAACATTTTGTAGAACAAATAGTCTGAGTAAAGCCCAAAAACAGTACATTACTCAAACTTTTGTGGCAGAACTCGGCTTTTTACAACACGGCAAATAAATTTAAGCCTACACCGTGATGCGCCCAGGCTTTCTGCGATAGGGCTTTGCTTTAAAGGTAAGGAAAGGTAATGAATTACGCTGAAATAAAATACTGCGATATTGCGAACGGCGAAGGCGTGCGCACTACGCTCTTTGTTTCAGGATGTACTCATCATTGCAAGAATTGCTTCCAACCAGAAACATGGAGTTTCTCTTTCGGCGAAGAATTTACCGACGCGGTAGCCCAAAAGATTATCACGAGTCTTGAAGGTTCATTTGTGGACGGATTAACTCTTCTCGGTGGCGAACCGATGGAGCCAGATAATCAACGTGCCTTACTGCCTTTTGTGCGCACGCTAAAGCAAACTTATCCTGACAAAACAATATGGTGTTATACCGGCGATGTTTTTGAAGACCTTATGAGTCCTGATTCGCAAAGGCATACAGAAGTAACCGAAGAGCTTATGTCCTGTATCGATATTCTCGTAGATGGTCCCTATATCGAAGCGGAGCACGATATAACCCTGAGATTCCGAGGATCTAAGAATCAGCGAATTATTGATGTTCCTGCAACGCTTGCTTCTGGTTCGGTATGTCTATGGCATGATGATTCAAATTACGCGACTCACACTTGGGTGGACAGCGGAGCATCACTCTAAAGAAAACGGGCAACATATCTGACTAGTGGCCTTTAAAGAATTCGCTGTCGTGCCGCACATTGCTGGTCCGTAATAGGCTTTCAGTAGCACCGCACATTGCTGGTCCGTAAGAAGCTTTCAGCAACACCGCACATCGCTGGCTCTTAAGAAGTGTGCAGCGACACTTCAGCTATACACTTGATAGCTATTTGTTTGATGTAGGTATCTTTCCGCATTCCTTTTATCTATGACATACTTAGCTTATGAGCCAAGCTTTTTCTCTTTACATATCGGGAACTTCATGTATTCATCGTTGTGATGCGCGTGTTAAACTGCTCGCTCTTGTCTTACTTTCCATTACTGTTTTTATTGCCAAGACATGGTGGGGTATTGCCTGTGTTGCTGCAGCGGTGCTCGTTGCCCTTTTAGTAGCTCGCTTACCCTTGGTGCGTCTTCTAAAGTTGTCTTTTCCTTTGGCGATACTTCTTTTATTCGTGTGGATTTACAATGCTTTTACCTTTGAGGTAAGCAACGCCCCTCAAGCATCGGGGGAATTTGCGGGATTTATGGCTGGTTGGGAACCAAGGGCGCTTTGGGGAAATTTCGGATTTAATCCCCAGGGCTGTATGACAGCGCTCGCGTATTTAGCTCGTATCATGATAATTTTTTTCGCCACATATGTAATTTCGTTTACTACTACCGCAGAAGCTCTTACGGATGCGTGCTCATCGCTGCTTTCTTTTATGCGCAGGTTCAAAGTGCCTGTTGATGACATTGCTACAATTTTTGCGCTCGCTCTTCGCTTTATTCCTTTGATGGCGGCGGAGGCGTTGCAAATTCAAGATGCTCAGAAATCACGTGGTGCGCAATTCGATAAAGGCGGATTGATTGCGCGGGTGTTCTCTCGGCGCGTAATACTTGTTCCTTTGGTGGTTGGGATGTTTAGGCGCGCCGCGATGGTGGGACAGGCGATGGATGCGCGCTGCTATGGCGCAGCGAAACGAACAAGTCTTGCAAAACGTAGTCTTTCTGCCGGCCAAATCGCTTTTCTGGTGAGTGTCGCGCTTTGCTGCGCAGTGCTCATTGTGTTTCTGTAACGAATCGGTCTTCTTTGTCTTATATCGGTTGCGTCGTGTCTGCCGACCTGTTTGTATAATCAGGTAAAGAAAGGAATCATCCGTCATGATTACGTTTAGTGATTTACCAATCGAAAATGAAAACTATGATTTTTTCGTACCCTTTGGATTGAAAGTCTTAATCGGCCTACAGCTGAAAGATGCCAACATCCCTTTTATGACAACTTCCTGGCGAGATATTAACCAAGAGCAGCATGCGACGGAAATAGAAGAGGCAAAAGCATTTTTTACTGCCCATCATTGCCCGTGGAATCCTGAAATGGTCGAAGTTATTCATTGTCCGATCAAGCCAGAGCTATTACGGAAAAAGTCACTTCTCTTCTTTGGGCCAACTATCGACCCAGATTTTCAAAAAGCGCAAGAAGAATCTCGGGCGGAAGCCGAAGAAAATTTCCGTACCAATATTGAGCCGGACTTAAAGGCTCGAAGCAAAGAGTAGTGGTATTGGACGAAATAGCTGCACTTCTGGAGGGCAAAATTGCAGCACGTTCAAACTGTGCTGTTGTTCAAACTTAATAAGTCACGCTTAAAACCGAAACACTCCTAAAGGGTAAAACCGCTGTACTTCTAAAATGCGAAGGTTCCGTGCCGCTGCATTATCAAAGTGCGATGGTTTCGTACCGCTGTGCTGCCGCGCATCTCAAGGGTTGGCAGACACTTTCAAGGCACAACATTTTCCAAACGCCTAGGTTAATTTGTGCATGGATGCCCTCATCTGCCTTTCCTAGTGTTCTGGGCACCGTTCGATGCTGAAGTCTTTGGTTTGGCGACAAGTTTTGAAGGCGATCGAAACCCGCGTGGTATCATTGATGCGTTTGGTAAAACACTCTCCAAGGAGGAAATTCAATGGCTACCATCATCGATGTGTTTGGTCGCGAAATTCTGGACTCCCGTGGCAATCCTACCGTTGAAGTTGAGGTAATTCTCGACGATGGTTCTATGGGTCGTGCTGCGGTTCCTTCCGGTGCATCTACGGGTGCTTTTGAGGCGGTAGAGCTGCGCGATGGTGACACCGAGCGTTACCTGGGTAAGGGTACCCTTAAGGCAGTTCATCATGTAAATGAAGAAATTGCAGATGCCATTATCGGCATGGAGGCGGAAGATCAGCGCGAAATTGACGCAGAAATGATTGCGCTTGATGGCACAGAAAACAAAGGCAAGTTTGGTGCAAATGCCATTTTGGGCGCATCTTTGGCAGTAGCTAAAGCAGCAGCTGAATCTGCAGAACTTCCTCTGTATAAATATGTTGGTGGTGTAAATGCAAACATGCTGCCAACTCCTATGATGAATATTTTGAATGGCGGCGAACACGCAGACAACAATGTGGACTTCCAGGAGTTCATGATCATGCCTGTTGGTGCGAAGTCCTTTGCTGAAGCACTTCGCTGGTGTGCCGAAATCTATCACACGCTAAAGAAAGTTCTTCATGAAGCTGGTCTGGGCGGCGGCGTAGGCGACGAAGGTGGTTTCGCTCCTAATTTCACCACCAACGAAGAACCTCTGAAGTACATTGTTGAAGCTTGCGAAAAGGCTGGTTACAAGCCAGGCGAGGACATTATGTTCGCAATGGATCCTGCTTCAACGGAATTCTATGATGCAGAGCGCGGTGTATATGTACTCGCTGGCGAAGATCGTGAATTGACCAGTGAAGAAATGGTTGAGTATTGGGCAGCGCTTGTTGAAAAGTACCCCATTATCTCTATTGAAGACGGCATGGCTGAAGAAGACTGGGATGGCTGGAAGGCTCTCACCGATCGCATTGGTGATAAGGTCCAGTTGGTTGGCGACGACCTGTTTGTAACTAACCCTCAGCGTTTGGCAAAAGGTATCGAACTTGGTTGCGCTAACGCTATTTTGGTAAAGGTAAATCAAATTGGCTCTCTGACCGAGGCATTAGAGGCTGTTCAGATGGCAAAGCAGGCCGGCTATGCATGCATTATGTCTCACCGTTCTGGCGAAACTGAAGATGTTACTATTGCCGATTTGGCTGTTGCAACAAATGCTGGTCAGATTAAGACAGGCGCTCCTTGCCGTTCTGATCGTGTAGCGAAGTATAATCAGTTGCTTCGCATCGAAGAAGAACTGGGTGACGCTGGTCAGTATGCAGGCATGAAGGCTTTTTATAACATCTCTCGTTAATAATGAGCCCTACGCGCTTTCTCGTTGCAAGTTAGCTTCTCTGTAAGGGAGTAGGTAAGTAAATAAAGATCGCCTCGAGTATTCGGGGCGATCTTTTTTAATGGCTTTAGTCTTGTATGCCAGTCCTTTTGCAGAAGTACTTGCGTCTTGCATGCCGGCCCTTTTGCAGGAGTACTTGCATCTTGCGCGCTGACCCTTTTGCAGGGGTACTTGCGTTTCTGCGTCCTATCAGGCATTATATGTAAAATATTGTTTGATAGGAGGTGCTCCTATGGCTGTTTCTCCTAAAAAGAAGCACACTGCAATACCTTTTTTGTTGGTGGCAATATTCGCCCCTATCCTTACAAGCCTGATTATCCCTTTGTATGACAGCTACGTTGCTGAATCACTTAGTCGCTTTCATACGCCGTTTTTAGATATTGCCATTGAAAATCAGATTCTTGGTGTGCTGCTTAATTTAACTTTTATGAGTTCACCTGAGCTTATGTTTGCGCTAGTTTTGTCTGTGTCGATGGTTGTAATGCTGAAAGCACCGAAGCGGAAGCAGGTAATTGTCACACTTATTGCTGTGATAATAAGTATCGTGCTTCTTGTGTACTCTACTGCAATTATTGTAGACCCCAGTCTCCAAAGAATTGGTGGGTTTGTGTATCCCTACGGTTCGGATTTTCCGTTAATTGCCTGCTTTGTGTATGTTGGGTTATTTGTATATGCGTTTTTGAGTCGTAAAGAACACTAGGGCGCTGCAAACAGCAAGGAAACAGCAAGGATCAAGACCGTGATTCAGGATCAAATACAGTGAATTAAAACCAAGTACTGCAATTTAGGGTCAAGAGTTGTGATCATGGATCAAGAACTGTGATTTGTGCGACGCTTACCAAGGGCAGAAGTGCGGGCCCTTTTTTCGCGCTATACTTCTTTAGTTATATGTTTGAAGTGAGAAAGCAAACTTCAGGAAGAAGGAACGTTCGTGCAAGACTTACCAAATGGGTTTACAGGCTTTGCAAATCGCCCTAAAAATTCGGTAGCGAATTATCGCGCTTCTGCGGCTGATCGTGCTTCCGCTCGTCAATCGGGCGCGTTTACGGGCAGCGCTATAAAAGATTCTTCAAATCATTCCTTTGCTTCTACCCAAACAACGCGATCGGTAACTCCTGCTGAAGGGCCTACTGAAGAGGAGCTTGCCGCTATTGACGAGCGTGATCGTCGTTGGGCATGGGTGGAAGTTGATCGCAGTGCCATTCAGTACAACGTCATGCAAACAAAGCGTCTTCTTCCTAATAGCTGCCGTCTTATGGCAGTGGTGAAGGCTGATGCTTATGGTCATGGTGCTGTGGAAGTAGCAAAGGCAGCTTGTAGCGCTGGAGCAAGCTATTTAGGTGTTGCAACGGTTGATGAGGCAATTGAGCTGCGCGAAGCGGGAATGAGGGAACCTATTCTTATTCTTTCTCAGCCTCCCGCGGAGGCTATTCCGCTTCTTTTGTACTACCATATTCGTCCTGCGGTATACACTTCTGAATTTGCAATTGCCTATGGCGAAGCGGCTGACGCTCAAGGGCTTAAGGCACCTTATCATTTGGCAATTAATTCGGGCATGAATCGAATTGGCGTTCGTTTCAACAATGTAGTGGAGTTTTTATCGCAGATAAGCTTTCATAGGGCTCTTGAGTTGGAAGGCTGTTTTACTCATTTTGCGACTGCAGATGCTCTTGAAACGCTTGATTTCCAGATACAGATTAACCATTTCGTAGAGGCAATGCGCGCTGTTGAGGCAGCGGGTATCAACCCAGGCATCGTCCATTGCGATAATTCTGCGGCAACATATCGATTCCCTAAGACTAATTTCGACATGGTGCGTTTAGGTATTGCGATGTATGGATATCAGCCTGCCCCCGATACTCACAGGCTTATTGATTTGCGTCCTGCAATGAGCGTTCATGCTCGTATCACAAACGTTATGGTGGTGCCTATGAGCGAGGGCGTAAGTTACGGCATGAACTACCGGAGCCCTGGCAGTGTGAAAATTTGTACCGTTCCTGTAGGGTATGCCGATGGATTGATGCGCTTGCTTTCCGGGAAAATAGATTTCGCATACCAGGATCGCGCTGTCCATCAGGTAGGCAATATCTGCATGGATCAGTGCATGTTTGAAGTTGATCTTCGTTCTCGCGCTAAACTCAAAACACTCGATCCTCAGATTGGTGATGAGGTCTTAATCGCGGGCCCTCATGAAAGCGTTGATTGTTCTATTGATACGATGGCAAATCGGGCGGCAACCATCCCCTATGAATTGGTCTGCAATTTTTCTCGTCGTATGCCCCGTTTTTATAAATAGGAGTTTTTTATGCAGGTAGAGAAACTTCCTTTGGATGAAATTCGTGCACAGGTAGAAAACTGTCATGCCTGTTCGCTGTGTGAAACGCGCACCAACATCGTGTTTGGTGAGGGAGATCCTCATGCGCGTGTTCTTATCGTGGGAGAAGCGCCCGGAAAAAATGAGGACCTTCAGGGAAGACCTTTTGTGGGAGCTGCAGGAAAGTTCTTAGATGAACTTCTCGAAGAGGCAGGCTTAAAGCGCAAAGAGGTTTTTATTGCCAATGTGCTGAAATGCCGTCCGCCTTCGAATCGTAATCCTCAGGCTGATGAAATTGAGGCCTGTGCACCCTTCTTGCGCGAGCAAACGCAATCAATCGATCCTTGGATCATCATCACGATGGGGAATTTTGCGACGCAGTTTATTTTGCGTACCGGAACGGGCATTACCCATTTGCGGGGAACAGTGCAGCAAACAGGGCGTTTTGTAGTGCTTCCCGTATTTCATCCGGCAGCGGCAATTTATGACCGTTCAAAGCGAGATGTGCTCCTTGAAGATTTCCGACAGGTGGGTGCACTCGTGCGTGCTAGAATGGCCCAGGAACAAGACAAAAAGGGCTCAGAAGAATAACTGAGCGCCTCTAAGAAAAGATTGGAGTTTCCAATGGTAGAAAAATCTGATGTAGCAGCAGTGCTTGAACTTATTCGTCCTTCTCTTCAGGCTGATGGTGGCGATGTTCAGTTGGTTGACGTTGACGAAGAAGGCGTAGTAACCGTAGAGCTTCAGGGTGCTTGCAAAGGCTGCCCCATGTCCCAGATGACGCTTGCTCATGGCGTTGAGCGCGTATTGAAGGACCGCGTTCCAGGTGTTACGCGCGTTGTTCCTGCTCAGTAAACGTATTGTTTGCTCACTGCATAGTTTAGTTGTTAGAGAAGCTATCGTTCCTGCTTAAGGTGCGGTAGCTTCCTTTTATCGAGGAAACACCTTATCGGATGAATTTTCGCTGCGCTGGGCGCTAGTATGCATGAAAGCGTTTTGCAACACAGGTTATTTAGTGAAGGATCTGGTGAACATGGCACATTGTTGGGAAATTCGTGGATGTGATGAAGAGATGCAGTCACGTTGTCCTCATGCGGTGGCAAATGATAATTGCCCTCCTGATTGCCATTATGCTTCCTGTGACAGGCCGACCCACGTGGTTACTTCAAATTTCGAGTTACTTTTCCGTACCGATCTTGATCGAAATGCTAATGTAAAAGACATCTGCAGTTTCTGCGAATTCTTTCTTTCGCGTGGTCCTGTAGAAAAGGAATCGGCGTCAAAAGAGTAAGGATTATATGCTCAACGAACTATATCAAAGCCTTGATCCTATTGCCTTTTCAATAGGGCCCTTTACGGCACGCTGGTATGGCTTGGCCTACGTTGCAGGGTTTTTGTGCGCTATAGCCATTATGTACGTAGTGGGGAAGCGCTGGAAAATGCGTTTCACCTTCGATCCTTTGTGTATCGTTTTGCTGTGTGCAATGATTGGTGTCATTGTTGGTGGCCGATTAGGCTATGTTTTGTTCTACAACTTTGAGATGTATGCGGCCAACCCGCTTGCTATTTTTGATTTCTCGCGAGGCGGTATGAGTTTCCATGGCGGATTTGTGGGTGCCGTCATTGCAGGGGTGATTGCCTCTCGTCTTATCAAAATGCCTTTTTTGTCGCTTGTCGATCTTGCCATGATTGGAGTGCCTATCGGCTTGTTCTTTGGTCGATGCGCCAACTTTGTAAATGGCGAATTGTGGGGCGCGCCGACTGATTTGCCTTGGGGTGTGGTCTTTGGTGGTGCAGCAGGAATGGAGCCGCGTCATCCTAGCCAGCTTTATGAGGCATTTTTCGAGGGCATTGTTCTTTTTGTTCTTTTGTTTGCCTTATCACGAAAGCAACCGCCGTTTTCCCGTGGTACTTATACGGGTGTTTTCATGATTGGTTATGGGATTTGCCGCTTTATGGTCGAATTCATCCGTGAGCCAGATGTGCAACTTGGCTATTTGTGGGGTGGATGGCTTACGATGGGGCAAGTTCTGTCAGTGCCTCTTATTCTCATCGGAATCGGGTTGCTTATCTATGCGTACAAAACAAAACATCCTCAAAAGGGGCCGCAGTACGATTTCGACGAATAAATTATTTCGAGAAACAAGCATACTGAAGGGCAAAACGCGTCGACGGGCAAAACGCGCCGACGGGTAAAGAGCGCTGAAGGACAAAGCGTTTAGCGAAAAAATTGTTCTAATAAACCAAGTTTTAGGCAAATATTAGAGATCTGTTTGTAAACCACACCTCCGAATCTTAGACAAGAAAAACCAAGATCTGGAGGTGTGGTTCATTGCAAGGGGAACCTTTTACCGAATATCTTGTGGTTCTCTAATATGTTACTAATTTAGTATCATATTATATAAGGTAACAAAATGAATTCCACGTGTTATATACGATGGATAGAACTCTATAATCAAAGAAAGACAAGACAGGGAAAAGAGGGTTTCTCATGAGTAAACTTCAATTTTTTAAATGTATGCATTGCGGTAATGTTGCAGTAAAGGTCTTTGATAAGGGAGTACCTTTGGTATGCTGCGGTGAAAAAATGCAGCTTCTTGAAGCGGGCGTTACTGATGCAGCTCAGGAAAAGCATGTTCCCGTAGTAACTCAGGGCGATGTTATCCATGTTGAGGTTGGCAGCGTTGCTCATCCTATGGAAGAAGAGCATTTCATTACCATGATCGTTCTGGAAACCACCACGGGCTTCCAGATTAAGCAGCTCAATCCTGGCGAAGCACCTGCAGCAGATTTCAGTGTTGCTCCTGGTGAAGAGCCTGTTGCGGTTTATGAGTACTGCAATCTTCACGGCTTATGGAAAACTGAGCTCTAAACAAAGCAGTTCTCGTGCTTTCGAGTCATCGTTAGCATGAGGGTATCTTGCAAGAATGAAACCGAAGGGAAGCGAAAGCTTCCCTTCGTTGGTATTATGTAGGCATGTCAAAAAAACGAAACAAATCAAGCAAGAAAAGCTCAAGTGCGCATTTTCCTTTAGTGGATGTTCCTTGTGGTTTATATGATGTTGTAATTGTGGGCGGCGGTGCATCGGGACTTGCCAGTGCGATTGCCTATATGCAGTCATATATTCGCCAGACTTCTCACGCGAGTGCTTCCCATTTAGCTCCGCATCCTCGTGTGGCTATTGTGGAGGCAGGAAAGCGCATAGGGACTTCCATTATGCGCAGCGGCAATGGACGCTGCAATTTTTCAAACGCGTCACTTGATTTGTCTCGGTATTATCATGCTTCTTTTGTAAAGCAGGCATTTTCTGCTCTAGAGGAAAATGCCGAAGTTCCTTCTGTGCTTGCATGGTTTGAGCAATTGGGACTGGTTTGGGAAGAAATGCCAGGAAGCGGAGGGCTTTTATACCCTTTCTCCAAGAAAGCCAATTCTGTTCTTGATGTGTTGCGCAAAGCTCTTGATGCCTACGGCGTTGAAATATGTGAGATGTCCTTGGTAGAAACCGTGAGAACCGACTCAAAAAAGGCGTTTCTTGTTTCAGGGAAGACTCATAAGAATGCCGAAGAGTGGGTGCCGTTTACGATAGAGGCTAACAGCGTTGTTCTTGCATCGGGTGGTGCCACACCGCAAGATATTCTGAGCGAAAAGCACCTTGCTTATCGCAATCCACGACCGCTCTTAGGTCCGCTTCAGGCGGTTCCTCTTGCTCCAATTTCGCTTAGAAGTCTTGATGGCATTCGCATTCAGGCAAAGGTAATGCTCGAAGGTTTGGCGCATCGTGAAGAAGATGTTCAACGGGAGCCCGACACCTTGACCTCTCGGAGCCAGACGTTCACCTTGCGGGAATCCGGCGCTCAAGGATCGGGTTGTCGTTTTGAAGAAAAGGGCGAAGTGCTCTTTCGTGATTATGGCTTATCGGGCATTGTGATATTCAATGCTTCGCGTTATGCGCAACCAGGTGATGTCTTACTGCTTGATCTGATGCCATCTTTTGACGAGGACAAGCTGCAAAAAATTCTTCACGAACGTTTTACTTTGCAGAAGGAAAGCCCCGCCTATTCATTCTTTGTGGGTTTTGTGGTCAATCCTTTGGCCGAGGCGCTTCTTAAAACGGCAGGGATTGCAAGTGATGCGGTGCTTAAGGAATCTGACATAGAAAAGTTGGTGCATGTTTGTAAGGCTTTTCCTTTCAGGGTTGAAGAAATAGCTGATGAGCGAACCTGCCAGGTGCATCGTGGTGGTGTTCAACCCGAAGAGGTAGATCCGCATACTATGGAGGTCTATTCTTGTCCGGGACTGTTCATTACTGGAGAAGCTCTCGATGTGGATGGACCGTGCGGAGGCTATAACTTACATTGGGCATGGACTACGGGTCTGCTGTCAGGCAATGCGCTTGCGCACCGTGGTGTAAAGAGCTCGCTATCGGATGGCGCATTTGCGCACCGTGGCGTAGAGAATCCACTATCGGGCAATGTATTTACCCGACGCGATGCGAAGAACCTGCTATCGGACAACACACTTGTCCATCGTGATGCGAAGAACTAAAGGAGAGACGAAGTGATTGAAGTATCAGGAATTCCTCTTTCGCTTGATGCTATGCTTCCAGAAAAGTCAGCTCTTCAGAAAAGGGAAGTTGCCCGTGCACTAGGTGTTTCATCCGCAGATATAAAAAACTGCACACTTTTAAGGCGAAGTGTGGACGCACGTAAAAAGAGCAATGTTCACTTCACTACAACCTTTGTATGCGAGCTGTCAGACCATCAAGAGCAACGTCTTTTAGCTCACGCTCCAAAGGGTCTTCACGTAAAAGTTGCCAAACCTTATGTTCCTCTTGAATATCCTGCTTGCAATCCTCAAAACAAACCTCTTTTAGTGGTGGGCCTTGGTCCGGCGGGACTCTTTGCGGCGCTTTATCTTGCGCGCTGTGGACTTCGTCCTTTGGTAGTTGAGCGGGGTTTTGATGTTGAAAAGCGTGCGTGCGATGTGGCTTTGTTTGAAAAAACAGGAGCGTTAAATCCTCATTCCAATATACAGTTTGGCGAAGGGGGAGCTGGAACCTTTTCGGATGGCAAGCTGACCACCAATATCAAAAGCCCTTATGCCAAGCATGTTCTTCATTGGTTTGTAGAGGCTGGTGCACCAACAAATATCTTGGTCGAATCTCATCCTCACCTAGGAAGCGATAAGTTGCCCGCGATAGTTGCCGCTATGCGCAGAGAAATAATCGCCTTAGGGGGAGAGGTGCGTTTTGGGACGCGCTTAGTTGATTGGCAATTCCAGGAAGGTGCGGTCTCATCTGTTTGCCTTGAACAGGTAGAAACAAAAAAGGTGTATACCCAGCCAGTCAGTAAGGTAATTCTTGCCTGCGGCCATTCAGCGCGTGACGTGTTTGAACTTTGCAAGCAGAGCAATTTTTCTATGGAGCAAAAGCCTTTTTCGGTAGGAGTTCGCATAGAACATCCTCAAAGCGTTATCAATGAAGCGCAGTGGGGTAAAGCGGCTCGTCACTCGGCTCTTGGGGCAGCGGAATATAAGCTTGCTCTTCACTTGCCGAGCGGAAGAAGTGTGTATACGTTTTGTATGTGTCCCGGAGGCGTGGTGGTTGCAGCAGCCAGTGAAGAAGGCGGTGTAGTCACTAACGGGATGAGTCGGTATGCCCGCTCGGAAGAAAACGCCAATGCGGCTTTGCTGGTCAATGTTGATCCAAGAGATTTTGGCAGCGATGACGTTTTGGCGGGGGTGCAACTGCAACGCAAAATCGAACACGCTGCGTTTGCGCTCGCGGAAAAACATCAAGCCCAGCCCTATCAGGCTCCCTGTCAGAGGGTGGGGGATTTCTTGGCGGAAAACAGCGCAAATGCTGCATGTGCTAACGATGCTGCAAAAACTTTATCAGGCGCCCCCTGCGGTGCCGTCACCTTTCACGGGCAGGGTATTTGTGAGGTTTCTTCGGTCTGTAGGAATCTTCAGCCAACGTATGGTCGAGGTGTTTTTGAGGCTTCGCTGGCCGAATGCTTACCTGCCTTTGTCACAGAGGCACTGGCCGAGGCTTTGCCTTTACTCGGAAAAAAGCTTGCGCATTTCGATGATCCTTTTGCCTTGATGACTGCTCCCGAAACACGCTCCTCGTCGCCTGTTCGCATTAAGAGAGGGAAAAATCTTCAGGCCTATTGGAAAACAGACAGCACTGATACTTGCACAACAGGCATTTATCCTTGTGGAGAAGGCCCTGGTTTTGCCGGCGGAATCATGTCGGCTGCCTGCGATGGTTTGCGTGTAGCTCATTTGATCATTGAATCTCTTCGTTCGTAACCATACGGTGCAATTTTCTTGCGGTATAGTGCGCTTCTCTATGCTTGGCGCTATTATGGAAAACTCCGAGCATAACCTATAAGAAGTGATATCCATGACTCAAACGCACTCTCCTTCTCAAGAAGCTTTACAGGCGCTTGTGCGCGGTGAAGCGGTAATCTTTCCGACCGATACTCTTTTTGGTCTAGGAGTTTCGGTGGAGCATGCTCATTCACCTGAGCTTCTGTATCAAATCAAACAGCGTGACGAACATAAGCCTATTGCCTGGTTGGTTGACAGCATTGAAGCGCTCGATAAATATGGCAAAGACATTCCTGAATACGCTTTCATTCTTGCGAAAGCGTATTGGCCTGGTCCTCTTACCCTTATTGTGAAAGCAAACGAAAAGGTGCCAGGTGCGTTTTGTTCAGAGTCTGGAAGCATCGGTATGCGGATGCCGGCAAATACCCTAGCCTGTAGTCTTATTGCGCATCTTGGGTGTCCTATAGCGACCACTTCGGCAAATATTTCCGGTCATGCCAATGCTTGTTCTTTTGAGGACCTTGAGCCAGAAATTCTTTCGCAGGTTTCTGTCGCCTTGAGTGATGGTGAACTAAAACAGGGTATTGCCTCTACGGTCGTTGATTGCTCTTTGGGTGGTGCTCCCGTTGTGCTTCGTGAAGGGCTCCTTACAAAATCAGATATTGCAGCCAAGCTTACAGGCTATTCGTTGGTGTAGGAGGAAAGCGCTATGAAATCTTCCTATGGCATTGTACGGCGTGAAACATCAACCTTATCGAGCGACGGTCATTCGTGGTTGCGCGTTTTGGCGTGGTTTCCTGATCCAACCTATACGCGCCGTGGAATAGTTCAGCTTGTTCATGGTATGTCTGAACATATAGGCAGGTATGATCATTTTGCTCGTTTTTTGGCGGGTTTGGGGTATGTGGTCTTTGGACATGACCATATTGGTCATGGCAAAAGCGCCTCATCCACTCGTGATTTAGGATGTTTGCCTCTTTCAAATGGCAAAGAAGTGCTGGTGGAAGATGTTTTATGCGTACGGAAGGCTTTTCTGGCAGAAAGCAAACCGTACCTTTTCAAAAGTGCTCGTATGAACAAAAAGAGTGAACATGAAAAGGATGGGCAGGCATCCGATTCAAAAGCTAAAGCTCCAGAAGCCGAATCTTTAGCAGTTGAGGATACTTCTTCGGAATTGCCCCTATTTTTGTTCGGGCATTCAATGGGTAGCTATATTGCTCGTATCATTGCTGCTCGTTACCCTCAAGATTTGGCGGGAGTTGTTTTGTGCGGTGCAGGGAATCAACCTGCTCTGCTTGCAAAGTTGGGAAATGTTCTTTCAAAAGGGGTAGCGGCTCTCAAAGGAGAAACGTATCGCTCCTCTTTTCTGTATTCATTGGTATCGGGATCGTTTGTTTCGGCTATCGATAATCCAAGGACGGAATTCGATTGGCTTAGCACCGATCCGGCGGTAGTCGATGCATTTTGCGCTGATCCTCTCTCGGGCGCTCGTTTTAGCGCAGGTGGCTATGTAACACTTACCGATTTGGTTGCTGAAGCGGTATCGAAACATACGGCAGAAACCACTCCTTCTGACCTTCCCGTTCTTTTTATCGCAGGAGAAGACGATCCGGTGGGATCGAGTGGCAAGGGTGTACGAAAAGCTGCATTGCATTATCAATCTGCCGGCATGAACGATGTTGAAGTTATTTTGTATCCCGGGATGCGTCATGAGATATTGAATGAGCCAGGGAAAATGACGGTATATTCCGATGTGGAGGCCTGGCTTACCCAGCATGCCATTTTGTGGGAAATTGCTCGGCAGGATACTCAGGACTTGTCGAGTAGTGAAGAGCGCTCGGAGGGTAGTGAAGAGCGCCCGGAGAGCAGTGCAAGCTAAGCAAAGTAATGTAGCTAAGCAAAGTAGCGCAGATAAGCAAGTAAATTAGCACGCATTCAAGAAAGTTCCTGAGACAACAAGGGTCCTACGCTATACTGTGAAATGTAATGAAACCATGTTTTTTCTGTCATTTTTGATTGAATTTTGTGAACGTATTTTGTAGGAGCCTCTCATGGAACATTCTCCCATTATGAAAATATCTCTTGCTTCTGACCATGCAGGATTCGAGCAAAAACAACAGCTGGTAGATTACCTGGCCCGAAAAGGGTTCGACGTAATTGATCGCGGTCCTGAAACCGATGAGAGGGTCGATTATCCGGATTTTGCGGTAGCGGTTGCGCGCGATGTGCAGTCAGGGCTTGCAGATCGCGGCATTTTAGTGTGTGGCACGGGTATTGGTATGGCGCTTGCGGCTGACAAGATGGCAGGAATCCGCGCTGCCAACATTGTGCGAGAGGATTTTGCGGTACTGTGCCGTGAACATAATGATGCAAATGTATTAACGCTTTCTGGCCGCTTTGTCTCTATTGAAGAAAACGAGCGTATTGTGGATGCATTTCTCTCAACAGATTTTGCTGGAGGACGCCATGCGGATCGTGTTGCGAAAATCAATGCGCTTGATCAGCAGCGTGCTTAAGTAAAGCAGCGCTGGATCAGATGATAAGAGGGGTATAAAGGAGGAAGTCATGACAAAGACGAAGGTACGAGGAGCTTGGTTTGCGCTTGTGGCGGCACTTGTGATGCTTGCGGTAAGCCTCACTCTTTTCGGCTGTGCAGGAGAATCAGACGAAGAGCTCATTACTAAGGCTATTGATGACGAAATGGGCATCATTGTTGAACCCGACGATGAAACCATTGAAATGTTGGCAGAAGAAGCTACTTCTGGTGCGGGCAGCACGTTTGAGACCATGGGCATCGACAGCACCGAATTGGTAAAGTCTTGGATCGATGGGTTTGGCTACACCATTGGCACTATTACCGTTGATGGCGATAGCGCAACTGCCGAGATGACTATTACTTCAAAGCAACTTGGTCCTATCATGATGGATTGGCAAGCAAGCTTTGAGGAGAATGCCACTTCGCAAGGATTTACCTCAATGGATGAAATCTATGCCTATGCAGGACAAACCATTATGGATGAAATCAATAACGCAAGCCCTGTTGAAACGACGGTAACTGTCGAAGTGAACAAGGACGGAGACAACTGGGTCTTTGACCAGGGTGCTGGAAATCAGCAGGCATTAATGGATGCAATGATTGGCGATTATTCTTTCTAGAGGTTTAAAAGCGAATTGCAAGAAATCGCCATTTAAGTAAAAACCTTGTATCAGAAGGACGGGTTTAGCGCTCGTCCTTCTTTATTTTTGATTCTATGTGCTAAGGTGTGACGAATAGAAAACTAACGAATCAAGCTTTGAAAGGAGCGCCCGGATTATGTTCCTCAATCAACTTGCCGCTGAAGACCCTCAAGTTGCTGATGCGATCGAACAGGAGTTGTCACGTCAGCGTTCATCTATTGAGTTAATCGCTTCAGAGAATTTCGCTTCTCCTGCGGTAATGGAGGCAATGGGCTCGGTCCTCACCAATAAATACGCTGAAGGATATCCCGGAAAACGATATTATGGCGGCTGCGAAAAGGTTGACATTGTAGAAAACCTGGCACGTGATCGTGCAAAGAAGCTGTTTAACTGCCAGTTTGCTAATGTTCAGCCGCACAGTGGTGCCAATGCTAATTTCGCCGCCTATCAGGCCTTAGTAGATTTAGGCGATACCGTTTTGGGCTTGTCGCTTGATCATGGTGGACACCTTACCCATGGATCTCCCGTTAACTTTTCCGGCAAGGATTACCACATCGTTGCGTATGGGGTTAATCCAGAGACGGAAATGATTGATTATGACGAGATGGAGCGTATCGCAAAGGAATGCAAGCCAAAGCTTATTGTGGGCGGTGCTTCTGCTTATCCTCGCGTTATCGACTTTAAGCGTATGCGCGAAATTGCTGATGAAGTAGGCGCTTATTTAATGATCGACATGGCTCATATTGCAGGCCTTGTTGCAACAGGTGCTCATCCAAGCCCTGTTCCTTATGCTGATGTAGTCACCTCTACCAGCCATAAGACTTTGCGTGGTCCTCGCGGTGGCTTCATTCTTACCAACAACGAAGAGATTGCAAAGAAGATCGACAAGGCAGTATTCCCTGGTTCTCAGGGTGGTCCTTTGATGCATATTATTGCAGCAAAGGCAGTTGCATTTGGCGAAGCGCTGCAGCCTGAATTCAAGACCTATATCGATCATGTGCTTGAAAACTCTAGTGCGATGGGCGAGGGCATGGTTGATGGGGGTCTTCGTCTGGTTTCGGGCGGTACTGACAACCATCTGTGCTTGGTTGATCTCACGCCAGCAGACATTACCGGTAAGGATGCCGAAAAGGTCTTGGAAGGCGTTGGTTTGACCGTAAACAAAAACACAATTCCTAATGAAACTCGCTCTCCTTTTGTTACCAGCGGCATTCGTGTTGGATCTGCTGCTGCAACGACGCGCGGATTTACCAAAGATGAATTTACGCGCATTGGCCAGCTGATCGCAGCAAGTGTGTATAGCGCACAGGACGAGGCACGTCTTGGCGAAATTGCAGATGAAGTAAAGGAAATGCTTGCTCAGCATCCTCTGTACCCCAACTTCCAATAAAAGCGCACCAACAAGTATCAGCACCCTCTTTTTATAAGAGGGTGCTGTGTTTTTAAGCGTATTTTTAGGCGGATAGGAGTGTGTGACAAAGGATACTTTGGCGTTTGTCGGGGTTGTTCGATATAGTAGGGGAAGTCTTGGTAAGGATTACTTCTTAGAGCTTTTTTAAAAGAGCTTAGAGAGAGGAATATAAGAGAGGAAGGCTATCGTGCAAAAACACGAGTTTGGTGATCGCGTGGTGGTACTCGATCATCCGCTTATTGAACATAAACTTTCTGTATTACGCAACGAAACTACTCCGAGTTCGGTATTTCGCCAGACTGTTCACGAAATTACCCTGCTTGAGTGCTATGAGGCAACCAAGCATTTGGCTACAAAAGAGGTAGAAGTAAAAACACCACTTGCCACGTGCACCTGCAAAAGTATTGCTAAGCAAGAGCCGGTTATTGTGCCAATTCTGCGTGCGGGGCTTGCCATGCTTGACGCAATGCTTGAAGTGATTCCTTCAGCACCCGTAGCTCATTTGGGAATGTATCGCGATGAAACCACCCATGAGCCCATTGAGTACTACGCTAAAATGCCAGGCTATATCGATCAGCGCCAGGTTTTATTGGTGGATCCTATGCTTGCCACAGGCGGTTCGATCCGTGCAGCGCTCCATGCGCTTCGAAGCCGCGGCGTGAAAGACATTACAATTATGGTTATTGTGGCTGCTCCGGAAGGAATCCGGGCAGTATTAGAGGCCGATCCTGATGTGCGCATTTATACGTGTGCTTTGGATGAAGGACTCAACGAGAATGCCTACATTATTCCTGGGTTAGGTGATGCGGGTGATCGTATTTTCCAAACAACTGGAACGCCGGTAACGAGTGAAGGGCCTGCACAGTAAAGGGGCTTACGTATGGAACAACACGAACGTCCCTCTTGGGATGAATACTTTATGAAGCTTGCCAATGAGGTGGCAACGCGTACAACCTGCCTGCGTCGTGCGGTTGGCGCTTTGATCGTAAAAGAACGCCGTATTTTGGCAACAGGTTATAACGGAGTGCCTACCGGGTTGAGGCACTGTGAGGTAACGGGATGCTTGCGCCAGCAGCTTGGTGTTCCTTCGGGCCAGCGTCATGAAATTTGCCGCGGTCTTCATGCCGAGCAAAATGCGCTTTTGCAAGCAGCTCGATATGGCATCAACATTGAAGGCGCATCAATCTACATTACGACGCAGCCTTGTGTGGTATGCGCAAAGATGCTCATTAATGCCGGTATCAGTGAAATCATCTATCAAAATCCCTATCCCGATGAGTTGGCGATGGATCTTTTGCATGAATCAGGCATAAAGATGCGGGTCTTTGATGGACAAACTGATTAATTTGATGGTCTAAGATTCAGAACTTTTGAGAAATAGTGAAAACGATTCGTGAATGATCACGGGATATTTACAACCATTCACGGACAAAATAAAAATATTAACCATCTATTTCAAAACAAAGTGTTTCTTAGAACATGTTCGTAAGGTAGAGTGTTCTTTGCATGTTTTTGGCCTGGTAAAATCTGGTGACTAAAAACAGGCAAACAGATACGATATCGTGTAATAAGGGGCGATCTAGTACCATTCGCCCACGTATAGTGCACGTTATCGAAAACGATAAATTAAACTGGCATGAGACACGTATGCTTCATGTGGTTTAAGGGCCGAATAAGACCCGCTACCGAAGGAAAGGAAAGCATGCTCGCAGCTGTAGCAGCAGGAATTGTGGCAGGGATCATCGGATTCCTCCCGTTGTTTATTTCTCTGCGTCTTGCTAGGCGCTCAGATAGCATTTCTGCTATGAGCATGGGGCTTTATGGATTGGCGGGCACGTTTGTGTCCCTCATAATCGTGATAGTCGCCATGATCATTTGTGCTCAAGTTGCACGTGAATCCATTCTTCCATTTGGTATAGCCGAGATTGCGGCACTTATTGTGTCAACGTCTCTTTATGTCGTTTACAAAAACGTCCTTGCTAAGCGCAAGAAATAAGGCAACGGAAAGGTAAGGAATCAAGATGGGTGAAGCACTTTCACAGTTCGTCGAGGAGGCGCAGCATCTTTCGTCTTCGTTTGATTCGGCGACGGTCTTTTCCATCGCGGGATGGGACGTATCGCAGTATGTGCTGTATATGTTCATCGCGCTTGTTTTGGTTCTGCTAATTGTTCTTATTAGCGGACGCAGACTGGAAATGATCCCTCACAAGAAGTTCACGGCAACGGTTGAATATGGTTACAACTTCATCCGTGAAAGCGTAGGTGCCGATGTTATCGGTGAAGGATTCAAGAAGCACATTCCATTCTTGGCAACGCTGTTTTTCATGATCCTTATCGCAAACGTCATCGGCTTGATTCCTGGCGCTAAAGCAGCTATGGGCACCATTTCAATTACCTGGGCGCTGGCTGCTATTTCGTTTATTTACTTCAACTTCTACGGCCTGAAAGAGCTCGGCGTTTTCCGTTATATGAAAAGCTTTGCTCCTTCTGGCGTTCCCGGACCAATGATTCCGGTAATTTGGTTCCTTGAATTTGTTTCTATGGTCATCCGTGTTTTGACCCTTGCTGTTCGACTTTATGGCAACATGCTTGCTGGTCACATGGTTTTGGCTGTATTCTCTTTGGCAACCACCATCTTCTTGCAGTTTGCGGTATTCAATATGGATTTTGTAACCGCTCTTCCTGCAGTTGCTTGGTTCTTCTTACTGTTCTTTATGTATGCTCTCGAAACTCTGGTTGCATTCTTGCAGGCATACGTATTTACCATTCTGTCTTCTTCCTACATTGGTATGGCAATCCATCCTCACTGATCAAGGAAAGGCAGTTTTGGATTGCGTCTGTATCCCAGGCGCTGGCAACGCGAAAAACAACATGTGTTTGAGGTTGCCGCATGATTTTGGTACTACAGCTGGTACATAAGTAACTTACAGCTGAAAGGTAATAAGGATGGGGGATAGGCTCTCATCCCAATAAAGGAGGTAATCGTGGAACTTACACTCGCTATCGCTGCGCTTAAGGTCGTTGGCTATGGCCTCGCAGCAATCGGCCCTGGCATTGGTATCGGTATCGCTACCTATGGTCTCTGCGTATCCGCTGCTCGCCAGCCAGAAATGAAGGGTCAGCTCATGGGCTACTTCTTCATCGGTGCTGCAATGTCTGAGGCATTGGCACTGCTCGGCTTGGTTCTTTTCTTCATCGGCTAGTAAATCCAACGAGAGTTGACGAAATTCCGATCAGAAGAAAAGGAGGCAAGCGAATTGAACGCAACTGTAAGCAAATATGTACGTAACTGCACAAGCGGTATTCTCGCTTTTGCTGCTGCGTCCGCAGTTTGCCCAATGTCCGCTTTCGCCGCAGAAAGTGGAGCAGGAATTGAAGCTATTCTTCCTCAGATGGAAGAGTTCATTCCAATGCTCGTTGCCTTCATCATCTTATGGATCGTTCTTGCCAAGTTCGGTTGGCCTCTATTTGAGGGCATGCTCGAAAAGCGCGAGAACACGATCAAGACTAACCTGGAAAAAGCTGAGGAAGCTCGCCAGGAAAGTGAACGTCTGTTAGCTGAGTATCAAGAGCAGCTCGAAGGTGCTAAGTCTTTGGCTCAGAACATGCTCAACAATGCACAGAAGTCCGGTGAGGCTCTTGAAAAGGAAATCGCTGACCGTGCTCGTGCAGAAGCAGATGCGATGATCGAGAAGGCAAAGGTTGCTATTGAAGCTGAAAAGCGTGCAGCTATGAAGGAACTTCAGGATTCCATGGCTGATACGTCTATCGCGGTAGCATCTCGCTTGATCGGCGAAGATTTCAGCGACGAAGAGCATCGTAAGCTCATCGAACGCTATGTAAAAGAGGCAGGTAGCTTAAATGCCTAATCGTCATGTCATCAATGAAACGATCGCAGCATACGCTAATGCTGCAATCGATGGCGCTAATGCCGCTGGCGGTAAGGAAGCGGTCGTTGAGATCCGCAACCAGATGCTGGAGATCCTTGGTTTCATGGCTTCGAATATTGACCTTCGTCTTGCCTGCGACGATGAGGGTTATACCTCAAAAGAGCGCGAAGGCATCGTGAAGGCAGTGTTTGGTTCATACAACGATATTCTTGTTTCGTTGCTGTGCGTTATGGCATCTCGATGCGATATGGGCATGCTTCGTGGCATCTATCACAAGTATGAAGAGCTCATCGAATCTAAGTTGAACTTCAACGTTGTTGACGTAACGACGGTTGTAGAGCTTGATGACAACTTGCGAACTGTAATTACTAAAAAGGCCGAATCCGACTTGGGTAGGGAATGCGTGCTTGTCGAGCACATTGACCCCTCCATTCAGGGCGGCATCATTATGAGCACGGGTGGTCGCTATGTAGATGCGAGCGTTCGCACTATGTTTGATCGTGCCCGCATTGCTCTTAAAGAAAAGACAGATGGAGGTGAATGCTAGTGACTGAAATCACCGCACAGTCTATCGACGAAGCACTGCGCAAGCAGCTTGATGCCCTTAATACCAGCGTTGAATCTCGCGAAGTCGGTTCTGTTGTACAAATTGGCGACGGTATTGCTCGTATCGATGGCCTCAAAGGTTGTATGCAGGGCGAACTCTTGGAGTTCACCGGCGAGGGTGGCAAGATCGTCTATGGTCTGGCCCAGAACCTTGAGGAAGAAGAGGTCGGCGCCGTTCTTTTGGGTGACATCACTGCAATCAAAGAAAATGACCAGTGCCGCACCACTGGCCGCATTCTCGAAGTTCCTTCCGGTAAGGGTATGATTGGCCGTGTTGTTAACGCACTCGGCGAACCTATCGACGGCAAGGGCCCAATCGAGGCTGAAGGTTATCGTCCTGTTGAATTTAAGGCTCCTGGCGTTCATGAGCGTCAGCCTGTTCATGAGCCAATGCAGACTGGTATTATTCCAATCGACGCAATGGTTCCTATTGGACGTGGCCAGCGTGAACTTATCATTGGCGACCGTCAGACCGGTAAGACCTCTATTGCAATCGACACCATTCTGAACCAGAAGGGTCAGAACATGATCTGTGTCTATGTTGCAATTGGTCAGAAGGCTTCTACCGTATCAACTGTTGTAGAATCCCTCGAGCGTCGCGGCGCTATGGACTACACCATCGTTGTTGCAGCAACCGCATCCGATCCTGCTCCTATGCAGTATCTGGCACCTATGGCTGGTGCAGCTATCGGTGAATACTTCATGTACACCGGCGAAGATGGAAAGCCTGCAGGTGCAGACAATCCTGGACGCCACGTACTCTGCATCTATGACGACCTGTCCAAGCAGGCAGTTGCTTACCGACAGATGTCATTGACCCTTCGTCGCCCACCCGGACGCGAAGCATATCCTGGTGATATTTTCTATCTGCATTCACGTCTTTTGGAACGCGCTGTTAAGCTTTCCGATGAAAACGGTGCAGGTTCTCTTACCGCACTTCCTATCATCGAGACTCAGGCAGGCGACGTAGGTGCTTATATTCCTACGAACGTAATTTCTATTACCGACGGTCAGATTTACCTGAAGACGAACCTCTTCTTCCAGGGTCAGCGTCCTGCTGTTGACGTAGGCTTGTCTGTTTCCCGCGTAGGTGGCGACGCTCAGGTTAAGTCCATGAAGTCCGTTGCTGGTACGCTTCGTCTTGACTTGGCAGCTTATCGTGAGTTGGAAGCATTCACCCAGTTTGGTTCCGACCTTGATAAGGCAACCCAGCAGCAGCTCACTCGTGGTGCTGCAATGACCGAGTTGCTCAAGCAGCCTCGTTACACCCCGTTGCCCGTAGAAGAGCAGGCAATTGCAATCTACACTGGTAACCAGGGTTACTTGGATGATATTCCGGTTGAAAGCATCGTACGCTTCCGTGGCGAATTGCTTGACTACCTGCGTATTAACCACGCTGATACGATTGCTAAGTTGAGGGAAGGCAAGAAGTTTACCGACGAGATCGAAAACGAGCTTAATGCTGAAATCGAAGCATTTAAGTCTCAGTTCATCGCGTAAGGTGGTCTGATTATGCCGAACCTTCACGATATCGAAAGACGAATTAAATCCGTCGAATCGACGAAGCAGGTTACGCATACCATGCAGATGGTAGCTGCTGCAAAGATTCGCCACGCCACCGAGCGTTGCGATGCAGCAACTCCATTTGCTAATGCAATGCGCGAGTTGCTCGGCAATATTGGTCGTATGGGCAGCTGCAATGCTGAACTGACCAAGGAACACGACGAAGTAAAAACTACGCTTATCGTAGCTATTGTTTCTGACCGTGGTCTTGCTGGTGGCTTCAACTCAAACATTTTGCGTCGTGCTGAAAAGATCATGAAGGATCGTAAGGCAGAAGGTAAAAACGTTGCCATTATTGCTTGCGGTAAGAAGGCAATCGCGTATTTCAAGTACCGTGAACACGATCCGGTGCTTGCATTCCGTGATCTTTCCGCCGATCCGCGTGTTGAAGAAGCTGAAACTATGACCGACTATTGTGTTGAGAATTACCTCAACGGCAATATCGACGAAGTTATCACCATCTACAATCACGCTAAGAATGCAGCTGAGCAGGTTCCTACGATTCATCGTATTCTGCCCGTTGACTTAAAATCGTTTGTCCCCGAGGGAGAACGCTTTAAGTTCGGCGGCATTATGGAACCTGACGCAGATTTGGATGACTTGCCTGGTTCTATCGAATATGAACCTGGTGAAGAAGAAGTTCTTAATCAGTTGCTTCCTGAGTACTTGAGTGGTTATTTCTACTACGTACTTATCGAATCGGCTGCCGCAGAGCAGGCTGCTCGTCGTAACGCAATGAAAAATGCGACGGATAATGCCGATGAAATGATTGAAACACTCAATCGAGTTTATAACCGTGTACGTCAAGGTGCCATTACAACAGAAATCAACGAAATCGTTGGTGGCGCCGCAGCTTTGGAGGACTAAATGGCTGAAGAAATTACTACATCTGCGGCCAACCAGGGTGGTGCGATCGGTCATATTGTCCGTATCGTTGGCCCTGTTGTCGACGTTGAGTTTGCTCCGGGCCAGATTCCCGCAATCTACAACGCGTTGACCGTTGAAGCTAATACCCCCGCTGGCGACGTTAAGGTTCTCCTCGAGGTCCAGCTTCACCTTCCCGGTGATTTGGTTCGCGCGGTAGCTATGTCATCTACTGATGGCCTTACGCGTGGTCTTGAGGTAAAGGATACGGGCAATCCAATGATGATGCCCGTAGGTCCTGAGACCCTTGGTCGCATTTGGAATGTTATGGGTGAACCTGTTGACGGCAAGCCAATGCCTGACGTCAAGGAGTTCTATCCTATTCATCGTCCTGCACCTGCTTACGAAGATCTGGTTACCACGACTGAGATTTATGAAACGGGTATTAAGGTTGTTGACCTTATTCAGCCCTTCATCAAAGGTGGTAAGACTGGTCTTTTCGGCGGCGCTGGTGTAGGCAAGACCGTTATTATTCAGGAGCTCATTAACAACTTGGCTCAGGAACATGGCGGTACGTCTGTATTTACCGGTGTAGGCGAGCGTACTCGTGAGGGTACCGACCTGTTCATTGAAATGACCGACGCAGGTGTTATCAACAAGACCTGCTTAGTTTACGGTCAGATGAACGAGCCTCCTGGAGCACGTCTTCGTGTAGGTCTTTGCGGCCTTACCGAAGCTGAGTACTTCCGTGACCAGGGCCAGGACGTACTGTTGTTTATCGACAACATCTTCCGTTTCACCCAGGCTGGTTCTGAGGTATCTGCACTGCTCGGCCGTATGCCTTCTGCAGTAGGTTACCAGCCTACCTTGGCAACGGAGATGGGCGACCTTCAGGAACGTATTACTTCTACCAAGACCGGTTCTATTACTTCGGTTCAGGCAGTTTATGTTCCTGCAGACGACCTGACTGACCCTGCCCCTGCAACGACCTTTACCCACTTGGATGCTAAGACGGTTCTTAACCGCTCCATTGCAGAAAAGGGTATTTATCCTGCAGTTGACCCACTGGAGTCTACTTCTCGTGCACTTGACCCTGAAATCGTTGGTGAAGAGCACTATGAGGTTGCAGTTGGTGTACAGAAGATCCTTCAGACCTATCAGGACCTTCAGGACATCATCGCCATTCTGGGTATGGAAGAGCTCTCCGAGGATCAGAAGATCATCGTAAATCGTGCTCGTAAGATCGAACGTTTCTTGGGTCAGCCTTTCCATGTTGCAAAGCAGTTCACCGGCCAAGACGGTGTATACGTTAAGCTGGAGGACACCATTCGCTCCTTCAAGGAGATCCTCAGCGGCAACTGCGACGAAATTCCTGAGGTTTGCTTCCGTAACAAGGGCACCATCGAGGATGTTTACGCAGCTTACGAGGAGATCAAGAAGCAGGAAGAAGAGTAAATTATGTCCACGATCAAATGTGATGTCGTAGCCAAGAATAAGGTTCTCTTTTCCGGCGAACTCCATTCTGTAATGGTTCCTGGAAGCGAAGGCGAGCTTGGTATCATGGCTAACCATGAGCCTTTTGTTACCGCTCTTCATGATGGCGTTATTTGGGCACGCACAAAGCCCGAAGGCGGCACCACGTTGAGTGCGGCTATTATGGGCGGCTATGTCCAGTGCTTGGGCGAACGTGTAATTGTTCTGTGCGACAAGACGCGTGAGATCAAGCGCATTAACGAGGATAAGGTTCGCAAGGATATTACGCAGCTCGAGGAGCGTATCGCAAATCTTCGCGAAGACCAGATTATCTCTCGTTCCGTTCTTACTCGAAAGCTTCGCTGGTGCAAGGTGCAACTTGCGGCTAAGGAAAAGGAAAGCCAGTACGTCTAGGTTTCTTCCACGATTCCTCCGGGCGGAACTAAGGTTTTCGACGGTACCAGCATGCAAACGACCCCTTCTTTACAGAGGGGGTCGTTTTTTTGTAGGGTCTGCTTTGTTGCTTTTAGGGACTTGTGCTGCTACTCGAGGGACTTGCTGAAGGGCTAGCGCTGATACTTGAGGGAATCACGTTGTCGCTCGAGGGGCTCGCTTCACTGTTTGAGGGATTCGGGCTGTTGCTCGAGGGAATGGACTTGGGCTGCACCTCTGCTTTAGCTCTATGGCCCATTTACTGCAGTCCCGTTGTTCTGTTTTTCCTAGTTTCGCCACATTTGGTTGAGCTATGCATAAATTTCTTCAAAAAGTGGGGTTAAATTCTGTGCACGCAAGCGAAAAATGTGGCCAATAGTGCGTTCATTACCAAAATAGCCTGTTTTATACGCTCTTATTTGTTCATGAAACGGCAAAATGTGTCAAAAGTCCAAAAAGTAAAACACAAAACCTTTTGACCCCTAGAAATTATTTTTCATCTTGGTAGTATTCCTCAACGAAGGACTTTTTGCTGACGAGAAAATGCAGGGGAGGTTTTTCTCGATGCTTAAAGGAAATAACTTTTAGCAAAGGGGAAACGCATGTCAACTCTCTATTGTGATGTAGTGGCAAAGGATCGCACTCTTTTTACGGGGGAATTGTATTCAATTACAGTCCCAGGATTAGAAGGCGATATCGGTATTTTGGAAAACCACGATCCTTATTTGGTTGCTTTACGTGACGGAGTGATTTGGGGAAGAAGGGAATCCGCAACAGGTCCTATTATCTGCGCTGCAAATATGGGTGGTTACTTGCAGGTTCTTAAAAATCGTGTAATCGTTTTGTGCGACAAGACGCGCGAAATTAAAGACATCAATTTAGAGCATCTAGAAAATGTAATTCCTCGGATGGAGGAAACTCTTGCCTCGTTTACCGAAGAGCAGTTTATTGCTCACTCTGTTTTACGGAGAAAATTACGCTGGTGCAAGGTGATGCGTGATGCGAAAGTAAGAGCTCTTCAAGGCAAGCTCCCTTTCCCTTACAAAGAAGAATAGTCATAAAGAGTTGTAAAGAACCATAACCAGCCGTAAAGAGTCGTCGTGAATCATAAAGACTCGTGAGGAATCATAAAGACTCGCCGTGAAGCATGACGAGTCATGAGGAATCATAACGAGTGTCAACCAATCCTTATCAAACTTCTTGTGAATTTCGCCGGCAAGACGGCATCAAAGCAAACTAATGCTGTTAAGATTGGTAGCCGAGAAAAGATAGTTTGACTGCATGACATTAAGTATTTCTCGCTTGTAATTTATGGAATTTAACGAGTAGTTTTCGCGCGACACGCACCTTATTCACATTTTCGCGCACAGATTCGCAGAAGAGATGTGATCGTTTATGGCATTCGTACATCTTCACAATCATACTGAGTATTCCCTGCTCGATGGAGCAACGCATATCTACGACATGGTAAAGCGCGCGGCAGATTTGGGTATGCCTGCAATCGCTATTACCGACCATGGCGTTATGAGTGGCGTGCCGGAGCTCGCGGATGCTTGTGAAAAAGTAAAGAAAGAAACTGGCATTTGGGTAAAGCCGATTTTTGGCTGCGAGATCTATTTCACCACTGATAGCGAGCTGAAGAAAGAAAAACGACGCTTGCATCATATGATTTTGCTCGCAAAGAACAACACGGGTTATCACAACCTTTTGAAGCTTGTCAGCGAATCGCATGTCGATAATTTCTACTATCGTCCCCGTACCACCTTTGAGATGCTTCAAAAGTATTCTGAAGGAATCATCGCAACCAGCGCCTGCATCGCGGGCATTATTCCGCGTTGTATCGACGATGGCGATTTTGCTCAGGCGGTTGATTGGGCAAAACGCTTCAAAGATATTTATGCCCCGGGTGACTTTTATATCGAGCTGCAAGATCAAGGAATTACCACTAATGGCGGTATGACGCAGCTTGAAATGAATCGCAAGCTTACTGAGATTGCAAATCAGCTCGGTCTGCAAACTATTGCTACTAATGACTTTCATTATCTAACTCAAGAAGATGCCGTTGCTCAGGATATTATGCTGTGTATTGGCACCAACTCTACTATCACTCAGGAAAAGCGCTTTAAGTTTCCTAACGATCAGTTCTATATGAAAACTGAAGAGGAAATGCGTACAGCGCTTAAAGAATTCCCAGAGGCTTGTGATAATACGGTTGCATTGGCAGAAAAATGTAACGTCGAGTTGGAACGTGACGCTATTTTGCCACGTTTCCCCTTGCCCGAGGGCGAAACGGAAGAGTCCTATTTCCGCAAGCGTGTACAGGAAGGTTTGGTCCGTCGCTACGGAGACCCAATTCCTGCAGAGGTGCAGGAACGCGCTGATTACGAAATGAGCGTTATTATTCAGCAGGGCTTCCCGGCATACTTTCTTATTGTTCAGGAATACATTGAGTGGGCGCGTAGCCAAGGCATCGGCGTAGGTCCCGGTCGTGGATCTGCGGCAGGCGCAATCGTTGCGTATGCGATGGGCATTACTGACCTTGATCCTCTTTCAAATGGCTTGCTCTTCGAACGTTTCTTATCTCCTGAACGTGTAGAGATGCCCGATATCGACGTCGACTTCGAAGATGAACGTCGTCAGGAAGTAATCGAGCATATTAAAGATGTCTATGGTGAAGACCATGTATCAGGCGTTATCACCTTCGGTAAGCTTCAGGCGAAAAATGCGGTGCGCGATGCGGCGCGCGTGTTGGATTATCCCTATGCGGTAGGCGATAAAGTTGCCAAGCTTATCGGTAACGAGTTGGGTATCACTATTGATGATGCAATGGCGAAGAACCCCGATCTGAAGCAGGCGTATGACACCGAAGAAGATGTTCGTCGCGTAATAGATGCTGCGCGTTCTATTGAGGGCCACGTGCGTGGTGAAGGCGTACATGCGTGTGCGACTATTATTTGCCGCGACCCCATGAGCGATCATGTTCCCATGAAGCGCGACACCAAGGGCGGCGGTATCATCACGCAATACGACGGTCACTATACACCTGACTTGGGCCTGTTGAAGATGGACTTCTTGGGTCTGCGCACCCTAGGTGTGTTGTCCCGAGCTTGCCGCAACATTAAGGCTCGCTTTGGTGTAGAGATTATTCCTGAGGAAATTCCTACCGATGACGAAAAAGCTTTCGAGCTTTTGCGCAGCGGCAATATGGACGGTTTGTTCCAGGTAGAAAGTGCGCTGTACGTAAGCTTGTTTAGTCGTCTTCCTCCTCATCGATTCTCAGACGTAGTCGCTTCGATTGCGCTGAATCGTCCAGGTCCTTTGGAATCTGGCATGGTTGACGACTATGTAATGGTTGCAAGTGGTAAAACCCCTGTTCACTACTATGATGATCGTTTGCGTCCTCTACTGGAAGAAACGTACGGGACCATGGTCTATCAGGAACAGATCATGCAGATCTCCATGGTGATGAGTGGCTTTTCGGCAGGTAAAGCAGACAAGCTGCGTAAAGCTATGGGTAAGAAGAAGATTGACGTTATGCGTCAGCTTCAAGAGGACTGGAACCAGGGCGCAGTTGAAAATGGCTTTAGCCTAGAGATCGCAAAAAAGATCTGGGAAGATGCCGAAAAGTTCGCTAAGTATGCGTTTAATAAATCGCATTCAGCGGCATACGCTATTTTGGTTATGCGTACCGCTTACTTAAAGGCACATTATCCCAATGACTACATGGCGGCTGTTTTGTCGTCCTATATGGGCAACTCTGATCGTCTGATCAAATATATTGCAAGCTGCAACCGCTCGGGTATTCCCGTGCTTTCGCCTGACGTTAACTCTTCTAATTTGGAGTTTACGCCGCTTGATGACGGCATTCGTTTTGGTCTGGCTGGTATTCGTGGTGTGGGTGAAAAGGTAGCTCAGGTAATTATTGACGAGCGTGAAGCAAACGGTCCGTTCTCTTCGCTTCATGACTTTGTGAACCGTGTTGATTCTTCAGCCTATAATCGCAAAACGCTTGAAGCGCTTATTAAGTCCGGTGGCTTTGACTCTACCGGTTACACGCGCAAGCAGCTTATGTACTTTGTGGACGAAACGCCGCTTTTGGAAAGTGCCGCTAAGCGTCAAAAGGACAAGGATGCTGGTCAGATGGATATGTTTAGCATGTTCGCTGACGTGGATGATTCCTTTAAAGAAGATATTCCTGAGCCTGATGGAATTGAATGGGATCGTCGTACTAAGCTGTCTTTCGAAAAAGATATTCTGAAGATGTATGTCTCGGACCATCCGCTTCGTCCCTATGAAAATTATTTGTCGCGCACGATGAAATATACCTTGGGCGATTTAATGGATAGGGAAGAAGGCATTAAATCGGCTACGTTTGCGGGCATGGTATCGGAAACGAATATCCGTCGAACCAAGCGTGGTACCTTAATGGCAAGCTTTACGCTAGAAGACACAACAGGTCATATCGAATGTGTTTGCTTTGATTACGAAAAGAATCAGGCAGCCATTCAAGAAGACGCGATCATTACATGCAAAGGTAAGTTTGAGGTAAACGATCGTGGTAGCCAGATTTTGGTATACGAGGCAAAGCCACTTGAGCTTTCTGAAGCTGATATGAATGTTGCGCCCATGCAATTGGAGCTCAGTCTAGAGACGAGCGAATTGAATTCGGTGTCATCAGATAAGCTGATGCGCATTTTAAAGGCGCATCCCGGTAAGGATCCGGTCATCTTGTACATCAGCGAGAAGAACGGAAAGCGCATGAGGGCAGAGCTGCCTTTAACTGCTGACTCGAATAATGCACACTTAAAAGCATACTTGGCAGATTTGTTTGGTCGTCCTGTCTGGAAGGCTTCTTAGGAAAAGAACTTTCGGAGGGAGCTTTATAAAGAAATCCTTTTAGTGAGGAGAGCCTTTTGGTTTTCTTAGGATTAAGTGCCAAGCAAAGAACTAATTGATCAGGTTTCTATCGGGAGAGTCTTTTTGGCTTTCCCGAATGCTTTTTTAGAAGAGTGACTTCCCGTAAAGTTTTGTTTATATACTTTCATTGAAAAAGCCCTTAGACAAAGGTTGAAATGGCAGAAGTACAACAAAAAGAACAATTTGAGCGCATAGGCGATGAGCCGATTATTTTATCGTTAGATGTCGCGTATAATGGTGCTCCTTTTTCGGGATTTGCACGTCAGCCCGGACAACTAACGGTACAGGGAAGTATTGAAGAAGCCCTTGCTCTTATTTTTCGTCGTCCTCTTGAAACGGTGTGCGCGGGGCGTACCGATTCGGGTGTCCATGCAAGAGGGCAGGTAGTAAGCTTTGAGGTAACACAACAGGAATATGAACAACGCAGCGATTTTAAGCTGTTGCGCTCATTAAATGCGCTTACTCATGATGATATTTCTATCCGAGGCATCACGCAAAGACCTCAAGACTTTTCGGCACGTTTTTCTGCAACGATGCGTGAATATCGCTACTTTATATGCGTTGATAGGGCAGCTCCGTTGTTTATGAAAAACTTCAGCTGGCACATTCCGCAAGAGTTGGATATTGAAGCAATGCGTCAAGCGGCATCCTATTTAATAGGGGAGCATGATTTTAAAAGCTTTTGTATGGCAGTTTCCGCTGAAGGGAAATCTACCATGCGCAATGTTTTTAGCATTACGGTTGAACCTGATGAGCTTTGGGGTGAACATCTGGTCGTCATCACCGTGAAAGGTAACGCTTTTTTGCATTCTATGGTGCGTACTATTGTTGGTAGTCTTGTTGCCGTGGGGCGCTCTCGGCGTAAACCTTCATGGATGGCAGAAGTTCTTGAAGCGCGTAATCGAAGTGCTGCAGGGGAAAATGCTCCCGCACAAGGTTTGGTATTTTGGCGGGTAAGTTACGAAGGTAAGCGTGTGCATGATCCACTGCTCCGCTGAACCGGTACTCTTTCGGATTCTGTTTAACACATTCGAAATAGTTTGTTATAGTCTTGCCTTGTGTAAATTCTCTGGCGTCTCTTTTGCACGTAGAGAATAAATAATGTTTTCGAAGAAAGAAGATCTTATGACTTCAACAGAATCTGCACAGCAGGCAGGTCGTGCTTCTTGGTCAGGTAAACTTGCCTTTGTTTTGGCGGCTGCAGCATCTGCTGTTGGTTTAGGAAGCATGTGGCGCTTCCCCTATTTGGCTGCAAAATATGGTGGCGGCACTTTCTTGCTGACCTATTTAGTGTTTGTATTTACTATCGGTATTGCGCTTTTGCTTCTTGAAACAGCGCTTGGTCGTAAGACGGGCCAAAGTTCTATTGGTGCTTTTAAAGCTTATGGCAAAAAATACGCTTTCATCGGTATTTTGATGTCAGCAGTACCGTTTATTATCGTTCCTTACTACTGCGTAATTGGCGGTTGGGTAACAAAGTTCTTAGCATGTTATGTAACCGGCGATATTGCTTCTCTTACTGATGGCGGCGACTATTTCAGTGCCTTTATTGCTAATGGTCCTGAGAGCATCCTTTTCATGCTGGTGTTTATGGCATTGACGTATTTCGTTGTGTCTCGCGGTGTTAAGGGCGGTATTGAAAAAGCGAACCTAGTTATGATGCCTGCCCTTATTATTATGGCAGCAGGCGTTGCGATCTATGCGCTTACTTTGCCAGGTGCTCTTGATGGTCTGTCCTACTATTTCATTCCCGATTTCAGTGCATTTTCTCCTGAGTTGGTAATCTCTGCACTGGGACAAACCTTCTTTACCTTGTCTTTGGCAATGGGCATTATGGTTACTTATGGTTCCTATTTGGATAAGAGCTCTAAACTGACGTCAAGCGTTGCCCAAATTGCTGGCACCACCTTTGGTGTTTCTCTGCTTGCTGGCCTTATGATCATTCCTGCTGCTTTTGCAGCAATGGGTTCAGGCGAAGCAGTTGCACAAAACTCTGGTCCTACGTTGATGTTTGTTGTTTTGCCTCAGGTCTTTAGCGGACTTGGAGACATTGCCCCTATTATTGGTGGCGTATTCTTCATTTTGGTATTGTTTGCAGCGCTTACCAGTTCCATTTCGTTGGTGGAAACCTGTACGGCCATTATCCAAGATGCAACTCACTGCAAGCGTAGCACCGCTCTTATTGTGACGGTCGTGTGGACCACTTTGATGGGTATTATTGTAAACCTTGGCTTCGGAACGTTATCCTTCATTCAGCCTCTTGGCGAAGGCTCTTCGTTACTTGATTTCTTCGACTTCATTTCGAATTCCGTCATGATGCCTGTGGTTGCATTGCTCACCTGCATCTTTATCGGCTGGATTGTAGGCACGAAATCTTTGGAAGAAGAAGTCATGCTTTCTGCTGAATTTAAGCTGCGCAAAGTGTGGGCATTTATGATTAAGTTTATTGCCCCTATTGTGCTGGTAATTATTCTGGTTGCCTACGTTGCACAAACCATGGGCTTGTTTACGATGTAGCTTTTAACCGTGCGATGCCTTAAAACCAAGAAGGCATCAACGTTTTAAAGACCAAAAACTAAAGACCTTCTGCGGGCATGAACTGCATCCTGGAAGTTGGATACAGTCTAGACGCAGGAGGTCTTTTGCGTTTTTAAAGGGGTTCTTGAAGGGTTTGGCGGGACTTTACAGGGTTTGATGGTGCGCGGGTTTCTGATAATTATGCGTGTAACAAGTGATGCGTGCGGCAATTATGTTGGCTATAAAGCACGCTTTTGGCGAGGGTGGTATTATTAACTCCGCACAAAAGCGCAGCGTTTTGACCTTTGCTGAAGAGCTGTCTCAATTCGCTGGCATACAATAGAGAAAGCATCTCTCGTGCATCGCGCATTACATCGCTTATGCGATATATATGCGCATTGAAAGTAATAAACAAGTATCAAGGAGAAGCACGTGTCTCTTTCAATCGGAATCGTTGGACTTCCTAATGTAGGTAAATCCTCGCTGTTTACTGCTCTTACTAAGAAGAGTGGCTTTGCTGCAAATTATCCTTTCGCCACGATCGAACCTAATGTAGGTATTGTTCCGGTACCTGATGATCGCCTGGAAGGTTTAGCGGCAATCGATCATCCTGCAAAAATTATTCCTGCAACAGTGGAATTTGTTGATATTGCTGGCTTGGTTGCAGGTGCTTCGCAGGGCGAGGGCCTAGGCAATAAATTCTTAGCAAACATTCGTGAAACAGACGCAATTTGTGAAGTGGTGCGCTTCTTTACCGACCCTAATGTAGAGCATGTATCGCGCAAGGTTGATCCGCAAAGTGATGTGGAAACCATCAAGACCGAATTGGTGCTGGCTGATATGGGCACCATCGAAAAGGCATTGCCTCGCTTAGAAAAAGAAGCTAAGCGCGACAAGTCTGCGGTACTAAAATTCGAAACCGCCAAGAAAGTCTTCGAGGGTTTGAATGAGGGACACCGAGCCCTTTCTCTTGATTTAACAGACGACGAAAAAGACTCCATTAAAGAGCTGTGCTTGCTTACGATGAAGCCCCTTTTGTATATTGCCAACGTTGATGAAAGCCAGCTCAATGCTGAACTTCCCGAGATTGATGGACAAAAGCCAGTGCCGATTTGCGCTAAGACCGAGGCCGATTTAGCTGAACTCGAACCCGAAGAGGCTCAAATGTTTTTAGATGAGCTAGGCCTTGACGAATCGGGCTTGGCTCGTTTGGTGCGCGAAGCCTATAAGCTTCTTGGTCTGCAAAGCTTCTTTACCAGTGGCGAAACAGAAACACGTGCTTGGACTATTCCGGTAGGGGCAAAAGCTCCCCAGGCGGCAGGTGTTATTCATAGCGATTTTGAGCGTGGCTTCATTAAAGCGGAAACGGCATCGTATGAAGACTACGTTGAACTGGGCGGAGAAAAGGGTTGCCGCGAGGCAGGAAAGCTTCGCCAAGAGGGCAAGGATTATGTGGTGCAAGACGGGGATGTTATGCACTTCAAATTTAATGTATAAGGAGGGGTTTCATGGAGTTTCGTGAAATGGGGAAGACGGGCGTAAAGCTTTCGCCTTTAGGCTTTGGTGTTATGCGTCTACCTCTGAAAAACGGCGGAAAGACAGCAAATGATACGACTATCGATAACGTTGATGTTGATACCTCTATTGCTATGATTCGTCATGCCATTGATGAGGGCGTTAACTATTTCGATACAGCCTACAACTATGTCTCGGGCTCTTCTGAGGTTATTTTGGGTCAGGCTCTTAAGGATGGCTATCGCGAGAAGGTTTATGTTGCCTCCAAGTCGCCTGCGTGGTTGTATAAAGCGCCTGAGGATTTCGATCGCTTCCTCAACGAACAGCTTGAGCGTTTGCAGATGGACTATATCGACTTCTATCTGCTTCATTCCATGAATGGTGGTAGCTGGAAGAAGAGCGTGCGTAACAACGCTGTTGAATCTATGGTTCGCGCAAAAGCAGAGGGTAAGGTTAAGCACATCGGCTTTTCTTTCCATGATGACTTGGAACTCTTTGAGGAAATTCTCAATGCAGCCGATTGGGATTTCTGCCAAATTCAGCTGAACTATTATGATCGCGACTATCAAGCGGGCGTTAAAGGTGCCAAAATGGCAGCTGAGCGTGGCATGGGCGTTGTGGTTATGGAGCCCTTGCGTGGTGGCTTGTTGGTTGATTTGCCCAAGAGTGTACAAGAAGTGTTTGATACGTCATCCTATGATCGCAGCAATGTGGAGTGGTCATTTGACTGGCTGTGGGACATGCCTGAAGTTTCATGCGTACTCTCCGGCATGACAACTCCTCAACAGCTCGATGAGAATATCATGTATATGAAGCGTGCTTCGGTTGGCATGCTTAGCGATGATGAACATGCTGTTATTGATGCTGCAAAGGCAGCGCTTGATGCTAAGGCTGCTATTCCTTGTACGGGCTGCAACTATTGTGTAGATATGTGCCCTAACAAGATTGCTATTCCGTATAACTTCCGTGCCTACAATATGGGCGTTTTGTATGACAACATGGACTTGGCAAAAGAGTTTTATGCCGAGGAAGTAACAAGCTATGGTCGTCGTGCAGAGCACTGCACAAGTTGCGGAACGTGCGAAGAAATATGCCCTCAGCACATCAAAATCAGTGAGTGGTTGCCTAAAGTTGACGAGCTTTTGAATACTGATAAATAAACGCGCGCTAAGATAAACGTACGGCGATATAAATGCGAGGCGGAACAAACACGCAACGAGATGTGCAAAGCACTCGAAGCGTGTTTGTATTATCGGCGCATTGCGCATGATGTTTTGTAAAGAAGGGATAGTATGCACTCAGACGAAATAAAACGTATTCTTACTGAGGTTTCCCAAGGCACCTGTAGCGTAGAAGATGCTTTGCTTTCCCTCAAAAAAGAGCCCTTTACTGATTTAGGGTACGCTAAAGTCGATCACCATCGAGCCCTTCGCCAAAACGCTGCCGAGGTTGTGTATGGTGCAGGGAAAACACCGGAGCAAATTGCCGGCATCGTGTCTGCTCTTCAAAATGAAGGCGAAAAAACCGTGCTTATTACACGCCTAAATCCTGAAGCAGCCGCGCTTCTTCGAACCTCAATATCGCTTGATTATCATGAGCTTTCTCGAGTGGGCATTGTTGGTTCGTTACCTAAACCCACAGGCAATGGTCGTATTGTAGTGGCGTGCGCAGGTACAAGCGATTTGCCTGTTGCAGAAGAAGCAGCTCTTACGGCAGAGGTGCTGGGCAATGAAGTGTTGCGCTTGTTTGATGTCGGTGTAGCGGGACTTCATCGTTTGCTTTCCCATATGGATGATCTTATGAGTGCCCAGGTGGTTATTGCTATTGCTGGAATGGAGGGCGCGCTTGCCAGTGTGATTGGTGGCATGGTGTCTTGTCCGGTTATTGCGGTGCCGACCAGCGTTGGCTATGGTGCTTCGTTTAAGGGAGTGGCGGCCTTGCTTTCGATGTTGAACTCTTGCGCTAGTGGCGTCAGTGTGGTCAATATCGATAATGGATTCGGGGCGGCATTCCAGGCGCATCTTATTAACCACTTGCCAGGAAAATCCGAGTCTTCCGAAGAAAAGGATGGCGAGTAAGCCTAACGAACAGCCTAACGAATGAGCCTGGCGAACGAGTTCGGCGAAAAGCTCGGCAAAAACAAAAGACCTACGAAAACGGAGGTTGAATTATGCAAATACATCTTGATCTTCACGAAAATGCAACGCGAGCGCAGATTTTAGATACCTTGTTAGAGGCAATGGACGAGGCAAAGCGTGCTTCTTTCGACCATATCATGGAAGAGGCAGTAATACCCGATAAGCACCATCACTCTATTGTTGAAGTGCGCGAAAGCATTGATGCTCTTACGGTTCCTGATCAGATCAAAAGCGATCTTCGTGCGGTATATGATATTTTGGCGCACGCAGAGGCAAAAGTGCATGGTTGCGAAGTTGAGCAAACGCATTTTCACGAGGTAGGCAACGCAAGTGGTATTCGCAATGCACTGGCGATTTGCGCAGCGTTTTACGTGTTGGCTCCTGAATTGGTTAGCGCTACTCCCGTTCAGCCTGGTGCGGGTGAGATCGAATGTGCACATGGTCTGCTCTCGCTGCCTGCTCCGGCGACTGCCGCCATTATCGAAGGACTTCCGCTTGCTGAGCCCCGATTGCAGGGAGAGCGGGTATCGCCCACATCAGCAGCAATTATTAAGCATTTTGTGACTTCGTTTACGGAATAGTAAACTGTTCTCTTAGGTATTTTTGGCTGATATGCCGGTGCCAGTGATGTTTGAACTGGTGTACTAAGGCGTTGGTGGATGTTTCGATCGGCAGATAAAAGGAGCCGACCGATGCATTCGCAAATGCATAGAGCTATCAGCAATAGGTTATTTTAGTTGCTTGCGATATAAGGACTGCGCAGAGTGATAGGGCCCTGGCGAAAGAAAACCGAACACTTCGACAAAGACATCGATGAAGGCGATGTCTTTCAGGGCATGGCTGTTCTGGGGGATAAAACGCGTACGTTTGAAGAACCAGAACGTGAATCCTTCGCGCCTGCGCCTGCCGATTTTAATCCCGAAGGCAATACCGAAGAGCTCCTTCTCGATCGCTATATTGTTTTGGGCGATGCGGGCAAAGGTGCGTTTGGCTCGGTTATTATCGGCTGGGACACCCGTATTGAGCGTCGTGTGGCAATCAAATGCATGCCTCTTGAAGACACAACAGGTGTTTTGGCTGATCACAGAGGCAGTATTCTGGTAGATAATCGCCCTTTTGATACGTCGTCGATTGCAGGTTTAGAAGAGGCACGTACTGCCGCGAAGCTTTCGGATTCTTCTATTGTTTCAATTTATGACTTTGAGGTTAACGAGGACACCGCCTATCTCATTATGGAATATGTCGACGGATTGACGTTGGCCGAGCTGTTGGCGAAATACCCTCACGATATTAATGCCGATATTGTGGCGGCGGTCTTTAAGGCGGTTTCACATGCTCTTGAGGTAGCTCATAAGCGGCATGTTCTTCATCTTGATATCAAGCCAGAAAATGTACTTATTGACCATCAAGGTCAGGTGAAAGTGACTGACTTTGGCCTTGCGCGTCTGGCGACCGAGGCGGGCTATGGTACGGCAGCAGGAGGCACTATTGGCTATATGCCCCCCGAGCAGATGACACAACAAGAGCTCGACGAGCGCTGTGATCAATGGGCACTTGCTAGTTTGACGTATGAAATGATTGCGGGTACTAATCCGTTTGTGGTCGATTCGCTCGCTGAAGCTGAAGATGCTATTTACGATGCCGAATTGGTTATTCCCTCACTTTGTATGGAAGGCCTTGACGAAGATATTGACGACATACTGTTTTGCGCGCTTGATCCAGATCCTTACGAACGTTATGACTCGGTCAAAGATTTCGCGGAACAATTACAGCCCTGTCTTGGTAGCACGCGTAAAGGAAAAAATGCCTTAAAGCGCTTAGTAAGCGCAAGCGATTTGCCCGAAGCCGATCAAGCAGGGCTTGACCAAGACGATCTTTACGAGGATACCGAGGCGTTTGATTCTGGTGATATTTACGGACAGAATGCTGCCAATAGTGAATATGGTACCTATGACGATTCGCGTTTTGGCCAAATGAGCCATTGGCATATATCGCCGCGTATGCGATCAGTTGGTCTGCGTATAGCAGCGGCGCTGTGTGTGGGCCTGCTGTCTTTTGTGGGAATCAACGTGGTTTTAGGCTTTGACTCATGGGGAACACAACCTGTTTCATGGGGTATTTTTGCCTTTTGTGTCGGACTTACCGTGTTTCTTCCTTCGTGGGGTGCCCTGGTATCTGCCGAAGCTTTCGGGGTAGTTCTTTGTGCGTATGGCGCGCCTCTTGCAGGGATTGTGTTTATGGCTGCAACAGGTCTCTGGTGGTTTTACTGCGCGAGATATTCGGTTGAAGCAAGCGTCACGGGACTGGTTGGGGTAGTTTTTGGAGCTATAGGCTTGGCTCCTTTGGTGAGCTTTGTCGCAGGCTTTCTTTTGTCGGTGCGGGATGCCCTTATTTCAGTGTTGTATGCAGCATGTCTTGCTCTTATACTTGCAGGGCTCGGTTCGGGTTCATTGTTTGGGTGGGACACAATCACGTTTGCGACAATTCCTCTTGATCCTCATTACAATGAAACGCTTCTTTATTTGCTCAGTCAGCCGTCGACGTGGGTTATGGTTTTGGCATGGGTGCTTGCATCGCTCGTAAGTTCGCTTTTGTGTGGAACAGGTAAACGAGTATGGTGTGTGACGGGCATGATTCTTGCGGGGCTGCTCTTGATTTCAGGATTGATCGTGGGCTCTTTGCTTGACACCTCGGGACGGGAATATCTTACGAATCCGATCTTGTTAGGGCCAGTGATTGGTTCTTGCGCTCTGGGAGTTCTTTTGGCAAGTGTTGCTCTTCCGGCAAGAGCAACGCAGGATCGAATGGCGAATTAAAATCGGCTGATGTCCGTCAATTATTTCTCGCTGCTTATTTTGCCGGAAAAATTTAGGTCCTTTGTTAGAGCGTGCGCCTCTTCGCGCGTTAAGCCAGCGACAAACGAAGGAATTAGGGTATTGGCTTCTTCAAGAGCGCCCTCGAAAAGATCATCAAAGCTTGCCGTGCTCGTTTCGCCTGTAAAGGGATTTGTCCATGTATGATTATCGTGGTTACCAAAAGCGCTTTCTTTGAGTGCGTAAGGTCTGTGACAAAACGCTTGAGCAAATGAGTGGTTTCTAAACTTTCTTTCTACGGCTCCGTACAAGTGACGCTTTACGCCAAAAGGAGAATAAGTGGCAAATTGCACACGACGATAGTTATGCACACTTTTCGAAAACAAAGATGCTGGGGAGAGCTTTTCGTACGTTTCCCACAAGGCAGAACAAAGGGCGTGAGAGAGAGCGGCAAGGGTTTGTTCGCTTGCTTTAAGGATTTCCTTATACGGTTTGTAGGTTGCGATGGTAAGACCGGTGTGCGTGTAGAGAATATATTCGTCAAGCTCGCTTTCGATTACGGCATGGACCTCGTGACCGTCTTTTGCGATAAGACCTTCTATGCCTGCATTGCAAAAGGCGTACTGCTGGGCATACACAAAAGGATGCGCCCTGCGATCGAGTAGATAGTGGCATAAAAATCCCGCAGAGAATGCTCGTACAACAGCTTGGCTATTTGAGGGGCACTTGGTTGCTATTGTCGACATAACGCTCATCAGTTCTGCTGGCTTTTTATCATGCATTAGGCTTCCTAGCCCTTTGTAGGGTGCCAGCGCGGGGGATATGACACAGAAAAATAAAGGATCGGGCCCTTGGCTTCCTAAAAGAAAAGCATTTTTTTCTTCTTCAGTTGAAATAAAAGAAGTGGCAGGTCGGCCTAGCATTTCGTGAGCAAATCGATCGTGGGTAATAATTGCTGGCATAGGGCACCTTCCATTCTTTACAGTTTTTTACGTTTAATCATGCAAAGGGACACGTATACTTTTCTCCGTTCATAATGAGTGTGTTTTGCGATTCGTTCAAGAGAGAAGTTGTATCGAATTGCTTTGCGGGAAAGGACCATGCGGTAATGGCGTTTGGGCTAACGAAAAAAGAAGTGAGCTGGGTTTTGTATGATGTGGGAAATTCGGCTTTTGTTATGTTGTCAACAGCGCTGATCCCGGTATATTTTGCGTCCCTTGCCGAAGAGGGATCGTCTATTGTGGTGGCATGGGGTTATGCCGAAACCGTAGCGTCCCTGATCCTGGCGCTCTTGATGCCGTTTTTGGGCAGCTTGGCCGATTTGGCCGGCAATAAGAAAAAGTTCCTAGTCGGTTTTGCGGGTACTGGCGCATTGGCTTGTGCCGCGTTAGGGGTTCCGCAACACGCTCTCGCGTTTTTGGTAGTGTACGTGATTTCCGCCATTATGCTTAATGGCTCTATGGTGTTCTATGATGCTTTTCTCATCGATACCACTACTGAAGATCGCTACGATCAGGTTTCTTCACATGGATATGCCTGGGGCTATATTGGTTCGTGCATTCCTTTTATTGCCTGTTTGGCGATAGTGCTCGGTGGCCCTTCGTTTGGGCTTGATATGGGTACGGGCATGAAAATAGCGTTTGTTGTTACCGCATTGTGGTGGATTGCATTTACTATTCCTCTTGCAAAGAACGTAAAGCAGACGCATTTTCGACAGCATTCTAATCATGTCTTTAAAGTAACATTTTCAAGCTTAGCCGTTACCGTTAAAAGCATTGTTCGTGACAAACGTTTGCTCTTCTTTCTTGTGGCCTTTTTCTTCTATATCGATGGAGTTCATACCGTTATTAAAATGTCTACCAGCTATGGTACTGACTTAGGGATTGACTCAACGCAGCTAGTGCTGGCGCTGCTCGTTACTCAGTTTGTCGCGTTTCCTTCTGCAATTGCTTATGGCAGGCTGGCAAAGCGATTCGGGACACGTCATATGCTCATGGTGGGAGTGCTTGCTTACTTTTGTATTGTTATGTTCGCGGCATTTTTCTTGAAATCTGCGCTCGAGTTTTGGGTTTTGGCAATTTGCGTGGGTCTTTTCCAGGGTGGCATCCAAGCGCTTTCCCGTTCAGAGTTTGGCAAGCTTATCCCGAAAAACAAGGCAAACGAATACTATGGGTTCTTCGATATTTTTGGTAAATACGCTGCTGTTATGGGAACTTTTCTAGTGAGTCTGTTTACTCAAATAACAGGCAATGCTTCATTTGGGGTTCTCTCGATTGCAGTGCTCTTTATTATCGGTTTCTTCTTTTTATGTGCAATGCCAAAGCGCGCATAACACTAACTTTTGGGTTAGTAGGACATGATGGCTCGTGTTTGCGAGAAAACTTTCCGGGTGATAGAGCAAGGCGTTGGTTCGTGGTTCGGAAAAATGGAATTTTCACTTTTTTGCTCTACTCGCCAAAAATGCCCTTAAATCCAACAAAAAGGGTCGCGTAAGTCCCGCCACAAAAAAGCGTATGCAGCGCTTACTGCATACGCCTTAGTTTCATAGTCTGCTTTTGCCCTATAAGCTTGCTTTTGGGTTGTGTACTTAGGCCTGCTATTTGGGTTGATCGTTGCTAGACCGCAGGGCTTTTGCTTTTGGTCTGCTTACTTGGTCTGATTGCTTGGGCAACTTACTTAGCCTACTTACTTAGACAGCTTGCTTAAATTACTTTTGCAACAGATCGGCGATGCGACCAATAAGCAGCTCAAAACTTACTCCGCGGTCTTTGAAGTTAGGCTGCTTGCTGGAAACAATCATGGCATCGTGAGTTAATTCGCCAGCAAATTCAACTGCTTCTTGAAGAGTGCGACCTGCCATGATGGCGGCAAGCAAACAAGAGCAATACAAATCGCCCGTGCCGTGAAGCATATAGGGCAGGTATTCGTTTGATGCTTCGAAGAAGTCGATGTTAACACCGGCAGCAAAGTTTCGAATCAAGCCGTCGTCTCGCTGAATACCTTTCAGCACTACATTTTTAGCGCCCTTGGCAATAAGGGCATCGATTATGCGTTTTGCCTCGTCGTCGCTAATGTTGGTGCCGTGCCATTCTTCACCAAGAATTATGGCTGCCTCGGTAAGGTTTGGGGTCAGAATGTCGGCATCGCAGGCTAGATCGGCCATTGCAGCACATAACTCTGGCGTATAGGTAGGATAAACCTTGCCATGATCAGCCATAACAGGGTCAACGACGCGCAGTGCATCGGGGTAGCGCTTATAGAGGCTTCGAATGATGTCTACCTGCTCAGGGGCACCTAAGAAGCCAGAATAGATGGCATCGATCTCAACACCAATGTTTTGCCATGCTGCTAAATAGTCAGGCAAAATATCGGTGGTATCGTGCATATACCAGCCAGGAAAAGCAGTGTGGGATGAAAACAATCCGGTAGGAACAGGACATACATCACATCCGCCAGCAGATACAACAGGAATAGCAATACCTAAAGAGCATTTGCCATATCCGCATAAGTCGTGTACAGCAGCCACTCGGGGGATGTAATCGGGATTGGCTTTCCGATCATACAAAACGGTTTGCGTCATTTTGCTTCTTCTTCCTCTTCGAATTTCCAATCATCATCTTCTACGTTACCGCGATCTTTGAAAGTTTTGCGGGTCCTGCGTTCCAAGATTGCTGCAATCAGGGTTGACGCGATTAAAAACGCAAGAACAAGACATCCGATGCCTGGCATGGTTTCAAACAGGAAATGATAAATTTCGGCGAAATCCATAGGTTCCTACGGTCCTTCCTGGGTACCTTTCGCGATTTTCTGTTCATTACGCCAACCCTCCGAGTGATAGCGCGGAAGATTAGCAATTAAGAGTATACTAACCCTACTGATAATCTTTAAGAATTTACCAAGAAGTAAAGTACGTCGAAAGGACAGTCATGCTAGACATCCGGTTCGTCCGCGAACACCTTGATGAAGTTGCCACTGCGATGAAGAACCGCAACCATTCATGGGACTCTGAATATTTCCAGAAGTTGGACGAATCAAGGCGTTCAGTGATTGGTCAAGAAGAAGAACTTCTCAATCAGCGCAATGTGCTTTCCAAGTTCATTGGTAAGTTGATGGGCGAAGGGAAAAAAGAAGAGGCAGAAGAAGCTAAGGCTCAGGTAACTGAGCTTAAGGATCGCATCTCCGAGCTTAGTGCTCAGCGCGCGGAGGTGGAAGAAAAGCTCACCGATTTGCTTATGGGAACTCCTAACATGCCTGCAGATTCTACGCCGGTGGGCAAGGATGAAAACGACAACCCCGAAGTTCGTCGTTGGGGCACCCCTCGCGACTTTGAGGCAGAGGGCATTGAAATGAAGCCTCACTGGGATCTTGGTGCAGATCTTGGCATTATTGATGCAGAACGCGCGGTGAAGCTAGCTGGTAGTCGTTTTGTTTTACTGGGCGGTCTAGGCGCTCGTTTGGAACGTGCCCTGATTAACTTTATGGCAGACACGCATGTTTCTCGTGGCTATAAAGAATGGTGGTGCCCTGCAATGGCAAATGCCAATACGCTTAAAGGCACCGGTCAGCTTCCCAAATTTGAAGATGATCTCTTTAAGACGCGCGAGGGCATGTATCTTATTCCTACTGCCGAAGTGCAGCTGACCAATATCCATGCAGGCGAGGTATTGGACGCTGCTGACCTACCTTTGAAATACTGCGCGTTTACTCCTTGCTTCCGTGAAGAAGCAGGTTCTGCAGGTCGCGATACGCGAGGTCTTATCCGTGTTCATCAGTTTGACAAGGTTGAAATGGTGAAGTATGCCAAGCCAGAAGAGAGCTACGACGATCTTGAGGCAATGGTGGCAGATGCTGAAAATATTTTGCAGCTGTTAGGCTTGCCTTACCGTGTCATTTCGCTGTGCACAGGCGATATTGGATTCTCTGCAGCAAAAACCTACGACTTGGAAGTGTGGTTGCCTTCTTATAACGCATACAAGGAAATCTCTTCTTGCTCGAATTGCGAAGACTTCCAAGCGCGCCGTGCGAATATCAAGTATCGCGATCCTGAAAACTTCAAGGGCACGCGTCTTGTTCATACTTTGAATGGCTCTGGTTTGGCGGTTGGCCGTACGATGGCTGCTGTGCTGGAAAACTATCAGCAGGCCGATGGCTCCATTAAAGTGCCAGAGGTACTGGTTCCTTATATGGGCGGCGTTGAAGTGATTCGCTAAATATGCGAATTGTGATGAGCTAAAGGGGTCTTACGACTTGCTTTGGTAGTATTGATTGAAAACCACTCAAGATAGACCCGTATACGCTTCAAGGATAGTACGCACTGCATGGTAGCGAAAAAGACAAATAAACTTTCATCGGATGGGCGCTCTCAAAAAAAGCGCCCATCTGCTGCTGGGAAAAAAGTAGCTCAAGGGTCGCGTCTTACCACGCTGTCTTCTTCTGCTTCGGGTACGGGTACGCCAAGGCTTGATCGAAGTGCGCTAAAATCCTCCGGTTTCAACAAGGCTAGCAAACTGAGCGAGCAGGATAAGGTACCTGATTACAAAGTGCCTGGTTCGCAGCACAAGGCAAACGAATGGTCTGATTCGGCAGATGAAGCGAAAGCAGTGCCAAGTGAGCAGCAAAGCAAAGCGGACGAAACACAGGGTGCATCTCGAAGAAAACCGGTCAAAGAAAAATCTGCAAAGCGCAAAGGGCTTTCGCGGCGCTTTCTTGTGGGATCGTTGATCGTTGTTCTTTTATTAGCTATTGGCACAGGTCTTCTTGCCTGGAACCAATGGTTTCGCTATGACGATGCCGCTGATATCCAAGGTACCTGGGTAATAGAGGGAACTACTCAAAGCATTACTATTACCGATTCTGATATCGTTATGACTGCTGATGTGTCATATCCTTACACCTTGGATACCTTCCAGAAAACAATATCTTTTTCATTCAAACAATACAGTGGATCGGGATCGTATGCCTTTTCGCCTGAGCGCACAGCGCTTGTAATCACTGAAACTGATGCCGATTCGGGTGAAAAAGTTTCTACCAAACTGGTGAAACAATGACGTGGGCATATGATGCTATAAGGTGGCTAAGCAAAGCCATGACGAGGGGAAATGGCGCCCCACTGAGATGGCACGACGCTGTACTGAGACAGCATGGCGCGGTGCTAAAGCCGCGGGGTGTTGTTGTACTAGGTTCACTCGGCGGCGCGCTGAGGCGGCGCGACATTGTGCTTGGGCCACAGAGCGCTGCTCAAAAGTTGCAAGGCACGCTGTTAAAACTGCAGAGCGCTAAGGGAGTTTTGACATGAGTTCCCTAAAGACAGAATCAGAATCGAAGGAGCCTCTTAGTGTGGAGCGCATTCGCGTGAGACCCGATCGTATAGAAACAACGATTCGAGTGGGCTCCGAGAAATATGCTTACACTAACAAAAACCTTATTGATCAGGTTTTAAAGCATTTTCCCACCTTGGGTGTGCATGCATGCCGTAACTCAAAAGGGCGGCTTTTTTCTAACGTGATGAACAACACGTCGACGCCGCATCTTTTAGAACATATGGTAGTTGACGGGCAGACACGTCGGGCTCAATCTGAAGAGCGCATTTTTACCGGGACAACTCAATGGAGCAGCGACGATCCTTTGCTTGCTTCTGTCGTTTTTTCCTACGAAGATGATCTTGTGGCGCTCGAAGTACTGAATCAGTGCATAGCGCTTCTCAATACGATTCTTCTTTCGGATGATTCTTCTTTTGGATAGATCTCGTTGATGGCTGACGGAATTGAAAGGCTAAATGTATGAACGTAGCAATTCTTGCTGATAAACATAATGTGGCAAGTGAAGCGAAAGAGATCCAGCAAGCTCTGGAACAGGGCGAACATCAAGCACGCATTCTTGAGGTAGAAAAAGATGTGATGGCATCACTGCAGGCGATGCGCCCTGAAATATGCGTTATTACTCCTCGCACTTTAGGGAGTGTCGGCTCTTTGCAGGAAATGCTTGAGCTTTTGCAAATACCCTATCTTGGATCGGGGCCAGAAGCGTGTCGACTGAGCGTCGATGAGCAGTTGGGTATGTTTACAATGCGTCGATATGCTGAAGCGTCCGAAGAGGATGTGGTAGTTGAACCGCTTGTATCGTTTCGTTTTTCGCCTGAGCTGCTCCAGACAAACTCGGAAGCACTTATTGAAGCGTGCGAAAAACGTATTCCTGGAGGATATCCTTTTGAGGTGCAAGCCGGATGGCAGGCTGAAGCTCAATTCAAAGCGCAAACTGAAGATCAATCTGGGGTACAGGGGAAGGTAAAAGACAAAGAGGACACCGAATCTCAAGGCAACAGACAAGGAGAGCGAGCGTTTTCTTATGAGGGGCTTTCAGCAGATTCCCTAAGGGCTTTTACTAAGATTGGCACTCATGAAGAACTTGCAGTCGCGTTTGCTTCCTGTGCTAAAACAGGGTGCGTGGTTCGTCAATGGGTTGAAGGGGTGCGATTGAGCGTTGCTGTTCTAGGAACAGGATGGGATGCCCATGTGCTGCCTCCTTTTGATAAGGCAACCCAAGCGCCGGTTGGTGCGTCTGCACTCGCCTTCGATGAGCAGGTTGCGCAAGCCATTCGTTCTGAGATAGAACGATGCGCCTTTGAGATTTGTCTGGCACTGGGTGTGCGCGACTTTGCGCTGGTAGAGCTTGTTTGGGATGGTGCGCAGGTGCGCTTTTCGGGTGTTGAGACGCTGCCTTCTCTGACGGCGGATTCTGCGTTTGCACTGGCTTGCAAGGCATCGGGGCTTTCGGTAGAAGGTGTGCTCAATCATTTGGTTTCGCTGTAGACATTGCGTATCTGTTTGGAAACAAGTAAGGCCCCGAAAGGTTTTTTAAGGTAAGCAGCGGGGCATGCACGTATAATAGGGGCATGAGATATCGTACCTATGATGTCGGAAGGGTGTTCGAAATGGGTAAATTTGCTACATTTTTAATCGGTGGCATTGTTGGTGCTGCCGCTGGTCTTTTACTTTCTCCTCGTACTGGCGCAGAAAATCGCGCTAAAGTTTCTGAGGTAATCAATGAAAATGTAAAGATCGAAGTACCTGCAGGTGTTCAGGAAAAGGCAGGTCAGTTTGTTGATGCTGCTGCTTCTGCCTCTCAAAAAGCTATCAATACCGTAGTCGATAATGGCTCTGACGCCTATAAAACTGTTGTTTCTCGCGTTAACCAAAATCCTACCGTTCAGGCTTTTAATGACAATGGTGATGAGCTTCGTCAAAAGATCGATGCCGCTCGCGAGCGTATTGCAACTCAGGTTGCCAAGAATGCCGAAGCTGCTCGTGATGCTGCAGTAGATAAAATCCCTGTAGCTATTGATGCTGCTCAAGGGGCAGCTCAAAATGCAAAGGCTGCGGCCCAGAATGCAGGCCAGGTAGTATCAGGTGCTGCACAGACAGCTGGTGCTGCGGTGGCTGGTGCGGCTCAAAACGCAGGTCAGGCTGTAGCGGGCGCTGCTACTACTGCTAAGGATGCCGTAGTAGGGGCAGCTTCAAACGTTACCGCAAAGATTAACCCTTCTGGCGAAAAGAAAGATACCGAATAGGAACATAAAAGCAACAAATCGAACACATTTGATGCATGAATGCAAGGAGTGTGTTTGAATTATTGTCGGTTCGACTCATATAGTGGCGGCCTTTTGGTCGCCACTTGTTGTAATGGGGCGAAAGTCTCTTTGGAAAGTCTCTTTGTAAGGTGCAGAAGAGTATAGAAAAAAGCATAGAAAAAGAGTTCAAAAGCCGAGCAGAGAAAAAGAGCGCAGAGGAAAACATCAGGACAGGATAGGGCAGATGAAAAAGAGTGAATACTTAATTAGCGAATTGCGAGGTGTTCCCGTTTATTCAAAGGGCAAAAAGCTCAAACGCATAGGTAAGGTTCATTCTTTTATCTTCCATCCGCATAAGCGCCGTGTTGTGGGCTTTACGGTAAAGCGTCCCGATATAGCACTCATGATGCATCACCCTGATCTGTTTGTTGCGTTTGATAGTTTTGATGTTGAAGAGGGCTCTCTCGTTATTGACGAATCGAAGGGGACTACCGGATCTGCCGCATGCAAGCGCCTAGGCGTTTCTTGGGACGAATGCGTTATTTGGCAAGGACTCCCCCTAATGAGTGAGGAAGGAAAACGATGCGGCTTTGTGGGCGATGTTCGTTTTAGTACCGAAGACGGGGTAGTGAAGTCGCTTTTCGTTGATAAGGGAGTTTCGGCAGGAGCACTTCTTGGTGCTACGGAAATTCCTGCAAGCTATATAAAAGGATTTAAGCTAGGCGTGGGCGATAAGCTTACCGTGGCAAACGAGGATGACTTTTTGCAAGGTGCCATCATCCTATCCGATGAGGCTCTTTCCATTCAGGCACAGGGCGGTTTGGCAGAACGTGCCGGAAAAGCCAGTGCAGTAGTGGGTCATAAGGCTTCGCAAGCGTTTGAAAAGGCAAAGCCAGTTGCATCGGATGTTGCCCAAAAGACGGGGGATGCGGTAAATAAAGGTGCGTATGCAGTAGGTAAACAGCTTTCCAAAACTAAAGGTATGTTTGCCTCTTTTAAGGAAGAATACAATCGTGCTCGCTACGGCGAAGATACTGAGGAAAAATGAGCAATTCAAAACAGGATCATGTTCAGCCGCATAATAACGACCAAAAAGAATCATCGAATTATGTTTCTCTTTTTGGGCGCAAGGTAAATACTGCCGATCTTTTCAAGTTGTTAGGGTTGCTGATTTTTATTGGCATCGTGGCAGCTATTGTGGTGGCTTTATGGCCAAGTCTTTCGCAAATATTTGAGCCAAATGGGGCAGATCGCGTTATTGAAAGCATTCAAAGCCAGGGGGCCTTTGGTATTTTGATGCTTCTTGGTTTGCAGTTTGTGCAAGTGGTAGTTGCTTTTATTCCGGGCGAGGTAGTGCAGGTTGCCGCGGGCATGCTCTATGGTCCTTGGTTGGGATCGCTCATTATTTTGGTGGGCTGCGTTATTTCGAGTGCGGTTATCTATGAGCTGGTGCATCGATTAGGCGCGCCGTTTGTTCGCGATATGGTAAGCAAAGAACATCTCGCAAAGTTCTACGAGTTTGAAAAATCAGGAAAGCTCAATGTCGTAGTATTCATCCTGTTTCTTATTCCGGCGATGCCAAAGGATGTGTTTACGTATCTGGTCCCCTTAACCAATATGCGTATGCGTACGTTCTTGATTTTGGCAACCATTGGACGCATTCCTGGTGTTTTGGTTTCTACGTATGCGGCAGCTGGTTTGGCGGAAGGCCAAATCACCACAAGCCTAATTATTTTTGGTGTAGCTGCGGCAATTGCTCTCGTGTGCTTAATTTTCCGCAACCGAATTATGCGGGTGCTTGGTACGGCAAAAGCGTTTCATCAGCTTGATAAAGAGCGCGAAGAGCAGCGTAAAGAGCACGAAAAATAGCGTAAGAAAGAAACCGCGTCTTACAGCAATATAAACAACAAAAAACAACGGGCTTACAGGGGTATGGCTGCGTTACGGAAGCATAACGGAACCTCGTTTTGGGCGATCAAGAAGCTATTCTTAAAGTGTCGAATTTATCAACATATAGAAGCGAGGCATTGCATTATGGTTCAAGAACAAAACGTCTCTCAAAATAATAAACAGGAAGATGTTGTGGAAAAGCAAGAAGAACATGTGATCGAACGAGAACAGGCCGAAGTCGAAAACTCGTCAGAAACGGCATCGAAGGCCACATCGGAAGCTGCGCCAGAAGCTGGGCCAGGAACCGCATCGGATGCTGCGTCAGAAACGGCATCAGGAACCGCGCCAGAAGCCACATCGGAGGCTGCATCGGAAACCACTTCAGAGGCCGCGTCGGAAAAAAAGCAGCATGCAGAAATTGGTGATGCAGTGCGGGATGAGGCTTTGTCGGCGGCGGAAAAAGGCCTAGAGGCGGCGCGCGCGGCGCTTGAAGCGGCAGAAAAGAAATTAGCCGAAGCACAACAGGCTGCTTATGGTTATAGCACTGTAGGACAAACGGTAAATCAGGCTCATACGGCAGATGAAAATAAGGAGTGTTCTTCGGCGTACGTATCATCTGAGGCGAAGAGCTATGCGCCTCCTCAGGGTGTTCCGCAACAGCCTGCTTCGCAGTTTTCTTCTTCGTCAGGCTCGGGTCAAGACTTTTCGACGCAAGCTTCTCAGGGATCATATAATCAGGCTTCTCAGCCAACAGATCAGCAAGCAGTGTTTTTCCAACAGGGAAATGCTGCCTACCAGCAAGGTGGCGAAGCGTATCAGCAGCAGGGAGGCGGGACGTATCCGTACCAAGAGCCCACCCAGCAACAACCACCTGTGCAGGATGTCACTTTTCAGGCGGCCTATCAGCAACCTTCTTACCAGCAGGCTGCTTATCAGCAAGCAGGAACTGCATCCTATCAGCAAACAACTCAGGCCTATTCGCAAGGAGCAGGTCAGACTCCTTACACGCAGCCTCAGCCTAATGCGTCCTATCAGTATTCTCAGCAACCACCGGTTCAGCCACATTACGTTGCGCCCGTTGCTTCGCGTGACCATGTTGCGGCAGGATTGCTGGCAATCTTTTTAGGGTTCTTGGGTATTCATAAGTTTTATCTGGGATACAACACGCAAGGCTTCATTATGCTTGCCATTGCCCTGATTGGTGGATTGTTCTCATTTGGATTAGTAATGGGAGTCGTTTGGATAATCGGCATTGTGGAAGGCATAATTTATCTTACGAAATCACAAAGCGAGTTCGAGCGACTATACATATATAACAAGAGAGAGTGGTTTTAAGCATCAAGGGGCCTCGATATGAGGCCCTTACGCTATAATGGCTTTTGTTCGTGCATATGTAATGCCAATAAGGAGGAAGATTATGCCCACCATTACTCGTGATCAGGTAAAGGTTCCTATGGACGTAATGCCTGAAGCGCGCGAAACGTACATTGATAATTACATGAAAGCAACCCGTGGTACGGGACGTCTGATGCTCTTCGCATGCGACCAGAAGATCGAGCACCTGAACAAGGACTTCTATGGTGAAGGCATTGATATTTCTGACGCAGAGCCCGAGCACCTGTTCCGCATCGGTTCTCAGGGCACCATTGGTGTTCTTGCTGGTCAGCGTGGCTTGATTGCTCAGTATGCTGCAGATTATCCAGAGATTAACTATCTGGTAAAGATGAACTCTAAAACCAACCTGGTAAAGGGCTCTCAGGATGATCCTTATAGCCCTCAGCTTTATGATTTGGAAGCGGTATTGGCAATGCGCGAAGCCGGCGTAAACATTGTTGGCTTGGGCTACACCATTTACTTGGGTTCTGAGTATGAATCAACCATGATGGCTGAAGCAGGCGAGCTTATTGCTGAGGCTCATGCAGCTGGTTTGATCGTTGTTTTGTGGATTTATCCTCGTGGTAAGGCTGTTACCGACGAAAAGGATCCTGATCTGATTGCAGGCGCTGCAGGCGTTGCTTTGTGCCTGGGTGCAGACTTCGTAAAGGTTAACCCACCCCATGATGTTGAAGGCCAGACCTCTGCTGAAAGCTTGAAGATTGCTTCCATGGCTGCTGGCCGCACCGGTTTGGTATGCGCTGGTGGTTCTAAGGCAGATGCTAACGTATTCCTTACTCAGTTGCACGACCAGATCCATATTGGTGGTGCTTGTGGCAACGCAACGGGCCGTAACATTCACATGCGCTCTGATGAAGAGGCAATTCGTCTGTGCAACGCTATTTCCGCTATTACTTTGGGCGACTGGAGCGTTGAAGATGCAGAAGCAGTATTCCGTGGTGAAAAGGAGTTCAGCCTGTAATTGCGGGTAATCACTCGTATTTTGTGTATGCAAGGGTTCGCTTCGGCGAACCCTTTTTATGTGTTTGAGAAAGCTTTTGAGGTTGAAAAAACAGAGATTACCGGATTTGCATAACCTTGACTACCGGAATTTCATAACTTAGATTACCGGATTTGCATAAGATGGGTAGGCTTGCGGGGCAGAACAGATATTCCGAGCGGTGAGACTGTTGTAAAGCACATTAGGAAGCTTCTTGATAAAATAATTTCCTGAAGAAAGCTACCCCGACAGTGAGCTTCAAGAGCATATAGACGAAGTGTATCGTTTCTTCTATGAACGTGATGCTGCTGCGTAATAGGTATGAATATGTTTGCCTGGTAGTCGGGGGGGGGATGGCTTTAGCTCTTTCTGCTTTAGGATCTTTTAATGATGGAAATCGAAGTAGACATAGATGCCCTGCGAGAATACTTGCTTGATTATTGTGGTACCGCTATGTTTTCAGGATTTCCAGCGGCGGTGCTTGATGTAATAGGCATCGAACAGGCAGATGGGTATGAGTTATGCCAGATAGCCGAGCGTTTGGGTATCGACTTGCGGCGTTTCGAAGTTCGTTGATTGAGCTTCCGTATGTTGAGACTCGAGGACGATCATTGGGATGCGATGCTTGAGGTTTCAATTGTGCAACAGCTGCTGCATAATTGAGCTTGCCATATAGGCGCCTTTCAAAAGGGTGGTTGTTTCTGGGTCTTTAATTCTGCAATAGCTATTGCAGAATTACAATCTGCAAACTTTTCCTCTAGCAGATGACTTATTTCGAGGTCTGTCATTTTGCAGACACTTCTGCAAAATTCTAAAAGAATCAGATATAACTGAAACTATGTAACAAATCACGAAAAGATTCAGATATAATCGAAACTACAAAGAATCTGCCGAGTATGCAAACATCAGAACTTCTGCTGATCTTGTCGATTATGTAAAGAGCAATCTTGATACTTCTCAGCCTATAACGCTGCTTTTAGATGAGATTCAAGAAGTTAAAGACTGGGAAAAAGCCCTGAGGTCTTTTATGGTGGACTACCAGGCAGACATGTATATTACGGGCTCGAATGCGCATGTGCTTTCGAGTGATTTGGCAACGTATATCACTGGTCGTTATGTGACTATTTCAGTGTACCCGCTTTCATTTTCTGAGTTTTTGCCTGTCTATAAAGAGGAGTATTCCCAAACTAATACGCGTGAGGCATACTTGCTTTATGAAGTTCCTCGTGAGGATACTGTCGGGAAAAAGATACTTCGTGAATTCGGGGCGCTTGAATTGCTCGGGGATAATTATCCGAAATATGTGCTGTCGCTCGACGAATTTCCTCGTTCACGAAATGGCATACAGGGACTTAATTTGATAGATTGGCTTCAATAACGGCCGTTAGAGTCGGGGTTTCTATGATTATCCTGTTGGCACTGCTTGCTGCGGTATTTGTTCATATGACCTATAAAGACATCAAGGTTCGCTTGGTGTTTAGGCGTGATCTTGTTGCGCTTGTCGTGCTGCGTATTGTTGCGTTAGCAGTGGTGCTTGTTGGGGAATACTGTTTCGGGGTTAGCTCCGTACTGGGTTTAACGAATGAGCAATGGGGTGTTCGCTCGCTGATCCTTTCTATTGCGATGGCATTTATTATCTGCGCTTTTGTGCAAGGGGTTGCTTTTATTAGCAATAGGCTAACCAATAAATATGGCGCAAAAGAAGAGTCGATTGGCTTGGGTGATGTGAAGCTCTATGCCGCATGTAGCTTGTTTCTTAGCGTCGAGGCTGGGCTAGTGTTCTTGTTTTTGTCTGCCCTTGTAGGAGCCCTCATGGCACTGTATTGCAAAATCATCAAGAAGCAAAGAACGTTTCCGTTTGTGCCAGCTATTGCGTGGTCGTGTTTTGCCGTGCTTATGGTTGAATCGCTAGGCTTGCTTTAGTAAAGACAAATAAAGACGATACAAATTAAAAACCCTGCCTCTCTAAGAGACAAGGTTTGCATGTCAACTGGTCCGGAGTGGCGGAACGGCAGACGCGGCGGTTTCAAAAACCGTTGTCGAAAGACGTGCGGGTTCAAATCCCGCCTCCGGCACCAGTTAAAAAAGCGCAACGGCTTGGTTCTAGCAACCAAGCCGTTTTTGTTTATGCTGCCATCTACTACCATCATCTGGTATGCAATCATGCACAAGTTCTGCAAAATCCCGAAATTTGCGCAGAAAACAAGCGGTTTTGTACGCGGATTTGTCACACTTTACATCCAGCCATTTGAAATTACTTGATTCGTTACATATTTTTCTTGTTTCATGATTTTTGCCTCGATAAAAAATAGACTTATTGATAGAAAACGTGCATAAATCCGCAATAACTGCAGCGACTCTATCAAATCCAGAAACTTTATAATTCTGTGGACGTAATCATTAAGACACCACCATCAATCCAGTGATCGCGATTCACCCTTAGCACACAGTTGGTTCACCCGCACAATAACCCCTTGGTATATTGTTTCAGATGTTTCGTTTTCACAAGCTGACAAAATTGATTCGTCGGTAATCTTTTCGCATATTTCCTCAATGCAACGATTAGCTAACTTAGGTGCAATGTTAATCTCTCTTGCAAGTTCGAGGAAATGGTCCTTCGTTATGTAATCGATTTTACGCTCTGAACCTATATACATTCCCATTACCCGAGATAGTTCAGGATAAAGCGTAGTAGAAACCAGGTCATACGCGGGAGCTAAACGGAGCATTTGCCAACTAGCATCGCGAATAATAGAGAAGTTCTTGCAATGCGCATCACAATTACCGATTAAATAGTTAAAAAGTTGCAATTCGAACAAACTATAGAGATCTGCTGCAGCATCTTCCGAGTAGCGTCTAAGCAAGTCTGCCATTTTAGCTAGATATTTACTTGACGCATGCTCCTCGTATTTCTTAGCCGGAATAATTCCTAAGGCCTGAGCAAAATCCTCTTGATGCAGCCGAGCATAGAATGGATGCCCTTCTATATCATTTGCCAAATCAGAGCGGACTCGATCGTATCGCTCAATAAGCAGTAACGGATATTCTGTATTTGCTTTACGCGCGTTTACTGTTTTGATTCCACAAACCCGCGCAAGAGATAAACAGAACAACTCATTTTCTATAAGACTTGGAAAACGATTACTGTAAGGTTTCGCAATGTAGTTCGATGGCGCCGTTCCCATGGGAAGCCACCACGAGTCGCTCTCTGGATCATGATATAGGCCAACTTTCGATTGCCCGCCCGCCAAAGAAAGCCGGGTGTCAGCAATAATCTCTCCTGCCTTCCCATAACCCAAACGTGAAAGGTCGTCAAAGTCTTTTTGAGAAAATTCCTTATACCTTGGATGTAATTCTGATGATAATTCCTCATTATCAGAATCAACAATAAGCAGTGCCCCTATACATTCAAATCCCAAAGCGCTAATAAGCTTAAGATAACTATTCGAAGAAACCCCTACTTCACGCGCTACCGATTTGCGTGCATCTGCTTCGGGAAGGAGTCCTTCGAAATATGGCCTAATTTTTCGCTCTGGGAAAGGTTCTTTCTGTAATGGAAACGAAAGAGAAAGAGGCTTAGCTGCTGGATCGTCCAACCATGACTGATCATACGAAAAAATGCCTCCAACTCCTGGGAGTGTCTCTATTGCACCTATATCATAATATTGACCTTCCCGTTGAACGCTAATATTAAGCTTCATGAGAAACCTGCCTACGATCGAACGCTTTTAAATCAACACTAAGCGTAGCTAGCACGCGCAAGGCAATACCCAGCTCTGCCGTTTCTTTACCGCGCTCCAAATTCGAAATATACATAAGACTACATCCAGAAAAATCCGCCAATTCTTGCTGAGTAAATCCACGCTTCTTTCTGTATGTACGAACCGCATTTCCAAAATCAGCTGCATTAAATATATCCATAATGCTCCATCCGTTTCACTTTCGTTTAAATCGTGCCATGCAGTTCATAAAAGGCACGGATTAATTCCTATCTCATAATTATTACGTACGACATAATTCAATAAACTACTGTCATTTTATTACGTACGTAATAAAAACTATTATATTTACAAAATTATAATGTACGCAAGAATATTATAAATATTCGAGAAATTATTATGTTCGTAATAACAACCCTACAAAGGCAGAACCAGCGCTACAAAAGTGGCCCATACAATGGCAGGCGCAAAGGGAAACGTCCTTTGCTTTTTGATTACTTTCACGTAAAGCGCCATAACTCCCCTAATAAGCGCCGACAACAGCACCATGAGAAATACCTGCTCGACCGATAAGAACAAGCAGCAAACCCCGTAGAGCCACACATCCCCAACACCAAGCGGCTCTTCCTTTTCTCCATACTTGTTTGTGAGCCTATTAACCACATACGCAAGTGTTTGTAAAAGCACTACCACGATAATTGCTACCGCCGCCGACATAACAAGCGAACGAATGCTCCATTGCTCTGCGTTCAGCCCAAGAACGGCATCACTTTGGAAAAATTCTGCACCTACCCAAGTTACAAGAAGCAAGACAATACGGAGTAGCACCAAGGCAAACAGGTCATAACGAAATATAACCGGTTTTAACATCCTTATAAGTAATATGCGCAAAAATAAGCGCTAGAAGTATGAGAAGAATAATCATTTCTGCCGCCTATATTTTCTTACGTCAGCCACTCCCCGTAACTGCCATATTAGAGATACTACTTACACCTATCGTTCATTGGTTGATATCCAATTTTGCAATGTCAGCCCCAATATCAAACAACACACCTATAAGCGTACCCGTTAAATCTCACACGCATTACACATACGAATAATATTTTGAAACCAAGCCGAAAACTCTCTTAGTTTTTGGACAAATATTTAATTAAGCTGATTTGCCTAAACTCGCAAAAATTGCCTAAATTTGCAAAGGAAGTCTAAAACTGCAAAAGATTCACTCTTCACCTCGTCAATTAGGCAAAGGTACCAACTACGCTTCAAGCTACAAAACACGTTTATTGAGCAAGGTGTTATAGGCGAACAAATTGGTGGCACAATAGACTTTGAAATCCCCTTCTTCCGTGAATATATGGAAGAAATTACCACACGGAAATAATACAACCCGAAAGAATGATCCAAAATCAGCACCACCCGCATAGCGGGTGGTTTGCTCTTAGGGTGTAACCCTAAAA
>ERZ827440.194-NODE-194-length-96530-cov-10.981125_pt1 | contig 96530 bp, 82 predicted proteins | sample MGYA00519774_ERZ827440 | MGnify/ENA primary metagenome ERZ827440 (study PRJEB31778, sample SAMEA3449302) | human gut metagenome | biome: human gut; feature: human-associated habitat; material: faeces | place: United Kingdom | collected 2010/2012 ... | reverse complement strand
AAGTACCTTCTTTCATTTGTTGGTTATAGTATATCAGATTCATTAAGAAATGTCGTGTTCAGTGTCTTAATTTATGAGACCATTATACATTTTCCTGTAAAATTATGGGATGCCGGGGAGGAAGAAATTAGTACATAGCAGAAAAAAGTAATAATGCAAGGAGGACACGATGAGTAGTAACCGAAAAGAAGAAATTGTTCTTACAACACTTGAACTTGCGGTGCAGAAAGGACTTGCCAATGTTTCCATGAGTATGATCGCCGACAAAATAGGGATAAAAAAGCCTTCGCTTTATAAACATTTTAAATCCAAGGACGAGATCGTGGAGGCGATGTATCAGTTTCTCAGGCAGCAGGCAAAAGAAAAAACAAATATAAAACCGATGGATTACAATACATTTTTTGAGGGGAAAACAGCGCTTGCAATATTGCAGTCGGTAGTTCACAGCTATATTCAAATGAATCAGCAGGAACAAATGATGAATTTCTATAAGGTGATTTATTCGGAAAGACCGATCTTTTAGAAGATTATCTAAAATGGTTTTGTGAGGAGAATGCGGTATGAGGAAGAAAAAGAATTTGTTGAATTATTGCGGGATACTTGGGATTGCAGTTGTTTTGGATGAAATTGGCAGAGCAGGATTGCACCGTATTTAGCTAAATAAAACTCCCCGCCAAGCACAAGATTCTTAGCGGGGAAATATTTTACTTTTTATTTACAAATTTAACTTTCTCATCTCCAAAAAGATCACCCAATGCAAAGTCTAATTCCAATTTTTTGTAATCCTTTTTGACTTCAAAGGCAAGAGCGCCCTTCATTTTTTTGCCGGGAGCGATCGTGCCGCTCATGGAGCCAAAATCGTCTTCCGAGTAATATGTTTCGGAAAGAGAATAACCATCTGCGTAGGCGTTGTAATCCAGCATACTCATGGTAAAATCATCGTCGGATTTATTTTCGACAAGGAAATTACAAATGACAAAGATTTTGCCTTTTGCTGGTTTGTTATAGCCTTTGCCTTTGGATTCTGTTACTTTTGTCATGGTGATTTCAATGCCGTTTTTCGAGGCCGTTTCCCCTTCTTTAAATATCAGAGGGGCGTCGCTTTCAGTTTCGGAATCGGTTGAATCTTCACTTGAAGTGTCCGGGGCAGCGGTGGCCGGGGGAGTGGTATTCGCTACCTTTGTTACTGAGTTATCCGCTTGTTTGCTGTCTTTTTCGTCGTTGCTTCCGCTGGCACCAATAATGGCAAATACGATGATAACAGCGACTACAATAATGATCCATTTTTTCTTTTTCATGGTTCTGTTTCTCTCCTCTCATGAGTTCTTGATGAGAAGAGTATATATGAAAAAACAGACTGCGTGGTCTGCTGTCAGCATACAATTTTAAACGATTCGATTTACGGAAATAGAATGTCGAATAAGCCGCTTAGGAGGGCGGCTGATAACAAAAACAGGAAACAATAAACCGTTATTATACAATATCTTATGAGACGGTTTTGGTGTTTTGTTCCCGGAAAATAGTTTCTCATGTGGCAATAATCCATGCATAGAAAATACATGCAAAATAGACTGATGCCAGCGAAAAATTTAGAAATCCGGTTACTAATAGGATGCATAGGAGACAACGTTGACGCAGCACTGACCCATATAATGACAATGCAGCCCAACAAAAATCCCCAGGTTTTTACAAGTGACCGGCTTCGGATGCCGGGAAGTGCAAGAAGATAATGCTTCACTATCTTTGTGTAATCTTTGGAAGAAGGAGATATGGTGCGATGAACGGCATTGGTAAACTCCTCGATATTGCGAAAACGTTCTTCAGGCGAAAGGCTGAGCGCCTTTTTTAATATGGTATTTATTTCATTTTGGCAGGAAAGGCCGTCTTTTGGATATTTTCCGGTCAGCATTACATGAAGAAGGACGGCCAAAGAGTAGAGGTCGCTTCGGCAGTCTGTCTGTGCAAAACCATACTGTTCCGGAGGTGCATAGCCTTGTGTTCCAAGAATTACCGTGTCGTTCGTTTTATTTGCATCATAATTTCTGGCAGCATTGAAGTCAATCAAATAACATTTTTTGTCCGCTGTGATCAGGATATTTCCCGCCTTAATATCGCGGTGGATGATAGGTGGATTCAAGGAATGAAGGATAGTTAAGGTATGGGAAATGGTATCAAATATTGTGAAAGCATCGGATTCAGACAGCGGTCTATTTTGTAAAACAGATTGAAGCGTCTGCCCATTGATGAATTCTTCAATTAAAATCAAGCAAGAATCGGATGTTAATATATGGTAAATTTTGGGAATGCAAGGGAGGGATAATTCCTTTAATGTTTCATAAACAGTTTTTTCAAAATGCGCTAAAATTTTCTTTACAAATAGAAGCCCGGTTGCTTTTTCCCGTACTAAAATAATATGTTCACAGTCATTTAATGTAGTGAGTTCTTCGTACATATTTAAGATGTATTCCGTTCGTAATTCTTCCGTCATCGTGTTCTCCAATCCGCTTTTCCGCTTGAAAAAAAGTAATGTCTTAACTATAATTATACATAAAACGACAAAAAAGCGAAAGGAAATTTTGAAAATGGATGAAAAAACGACCAATGAATTAAATCATATTTTAAAATCCTGTACCACGTTGTCGCATCTTGAAGCTGCCTTGACAGAATTGCCGGAAAAGGAACGGCTGACATTAAAATGTTATTTAGAGGAATTATTGGAAACAAAAGGGTTAAATAAAGCAGATGTGATTCGCGAGGCAAATATTGCCCGCACATATGGGTATCAGATTTTTCAGGGAGAGCGCCTTGCCAGCCGCGATAAATTGATCGCGCTTTCCGCCGCGATGCATCTGACACTGCAGGAGTGCAACCGGCTTCTTACAATAGCAAAAGCCGGCATTTTATATAGCAAAAACCGCCGCGATGCGATACTGATTTTTGGCCTCGAACGTGAACTGTCACTTATTGACATCAATGAATTGCTTTATGAGATGGGGGAAGATGTGCTGGAATGAGTTAGTACAATTGCTTGCCCTCTTTCGTATACCAATTTTCTCCATTTGTTAAAATATAATCTTCTCCACCGCGGATCGCATCGCAGTAGTCATGAATGTCTTTTAGCTTTCGCCGGAATGCGACGCCGCCACCGAATAATGCGGTATTGTGAATGTCCGAACCGGCGGTCATTGGCAGGTGGTATTTTGTGGCATAGGCGATTGCCTTTTTGTCAAAATCCGGATTGTTGTGGCTGCGGCTTTTGGGGCTGGAATGTGTCGCATTGATTCCTTCTATTCCATCGACATATTCTGGAAACAAGCGGATTTCCGGGATGTATGGCTCTTCGCGAAAAGGATGCGCGTGGATGACCATTCCGCCGGCTTCGTGAATCCACTCATATTGTTCTTCAATCGTGGCATTCTCGATTTCGGGGTGGGCAATGAGCCATTCAAGGGTAATTCCATATACTAAAAATTCAGTGCCCTGATAACCGGCTTCGTAGCCAAAGAAAACGTCGAGCCCTATTTTTTCTCCCCATTTTCCGGCTTCCTCATAGCCGCGGTAGTATTCGCGGATCCATTTTTCCCAAGGAAGAGACGGGTCGATGCAGTGATTTCCGTGCCAATTGTGGTTGGTCACGATAATGCCGGTATACCCTGCGTCTTTGCAGGCCTGCGCCATTTCTTTTCCGGTTGAACCGGCACAAGCGCTGGCTTCGCTCGTGTGCAGATGGGTTTCATATAAATACGGATATTCTTTTCTTAGGTTTTCAAGAACAGTCATAGGAACACTTCCCCTTAAAATATTTGAAAATAGTATAGCATGTTTGCAAAAGAGGTGCAAGGAAGGGAAGAAAATCTTGAACGGATTAGATAAGACAATACAAAATGCGGCCATTGCCACTCGTGGGGTGAAAAGAGAACTCCCATGACAAAATGTGTCATTCTCATTTGGCAAAATCTATATAATGGTAATTATTCGAAATGCGAATAAGGGCGTCGGGAGTCCTGAATCGTTACATATAATAGTTTTGCCGGTATAGAAAGGGGATTTTGTTATGGATGTTTATTCTTTGATCAATTCAAAAGACATTGCAGAATATTTGCGGGAAATTCACTATGAATTCAATTCGCTGGAGACAGCGTGGCTTATTTGGAAAAATGATTATCTTACTTTTGACGAAAAAAAGGAGAAGTGGCACGAAGTGATCGAGACGATGCCCGACTGCGAGGTGTCGGAGCGTGAAGGATGGCATACAGGGTGGGAAAGTCTTCATCAGATGTTGCAAGAGTATATGAATCTGGTGGATGAAATCCGGGAAGATTTTGAGAAAGACCCGGAACCCGGGAAATATGTTTATCAGAATTCGTATTATGATGAAATAGAGCAGTATAACAGAGCGCGTGAAGTTTTTCCGGATTTTCGAAGCTGCGAGGAGGATGCGAAAGAGGACATTTCCTATGTTGATCTGCCGGTCGTTACGTATTGGCTGGAGAGACAGGCAGTGCAGGATGTAGAGGACAGAGTTATCTTGACATACCGGAAAGATGGGGCTTTTATGAATGTGCTTGAAAAGTATAAGGGTACAACGAAAGAGAATGACCTGCTTTGCAACAGTTTTGAAGGTATTTGGCTGGATATCCCGACGCCGTTTAAAAAAGGGGATATCGTGTGGAATCCACGTAATCCGGATCCCGAGGAAAGAATTGTCGTTGTAGACGGGCTATCCAATTGGGGCGATACGGAATTGCTGCAGAAAAGCGGGGATTCTTCGGACATGTATGTCTATGGCTATCTTCCTATGACGGATGGGTCCGTCTTTTATCATCCGCTAATGCGGAATAATTATATGGATATGGAATATTATCACGGAACATTTCAGGAGCATGAGAAGATTCTGAAGGGGCTGAGTGCTTATTTAAAAGGAAAAATTTCCCTGTATCAATTTTTAATCTTATATCGTAAGTCGTTATTGGATATGGTGCCAAAGGGGATTCCGTTAGATCAAATTATTTGGGGAGAGGTTGATGTGTAAAAAATTGAATACAACTCAAAAGGCTTGACAAGCGAAGAACGACTTAGTATCATGGAAGAAGAACGAATTCAGGAATTGATGAAAAAACTGTAAGGATACAACTGAGAGGAGAACAAACATGCCTGTTTTTGATTTTACCCACACTCCGGATGCCGGAAAAGCGCCGGAATGTACATATACAATATTTCAGTCCAATGAGAAAAATCCGACGGTGGATAACCCGCTCATGGTCTTAGAAACATTGGAGGAAGGAAGCTGCCATCATCCGATCGGATTGATCACGAATCCGGTGAAAAAGACAGCATTTGAATATCAGGGAGAAAATGGTACCGTGAGTGCTAATATACTTCGCATGGACGCACGTTTTACCGGTCTTTTTAAGTGGCTTGGGGAAAACCATATTAAAGTGCGCCTTTCCGGAGAAAATACAGCCGAAGGGTATGCGGTTTATAAAGTACGCGAGGTCAGTTTTGGCGGCGGTACGAAACTTTCTGCAGAAGACGGATTTTTGCAGTTTATGATCGGACGGCTGCTTGCCAGCGATGCGCCGGAGATCGATGAACTTGAGGAAGAAGATGAAGACGGCGATAATATGAAACTTACGAGCCTTCAGAGTATCGTCGATTTTATGAATTGCGCCGGAAGAACATTGCCGGACAATGTGCGGCTTTGGGCGAGAAGAAATCTTGCCGTGGCAAGATCAAGCGAAGTGACAGCGGAAGAAAAGAGACATGCCCAGAGAGCACTTTCCATGATGATGAACATTCAGTGGAAGAGCAATTATTTCGAATCCATTGATCCGGATGAGGCGAGACGAATCCTGGATGAGGAATTGTACGGGATGGAATCCGTGAAACAACGTATTATCGAGACGATCATTCAGATCAATCGTACACATACACTGCCGGCGTATGGTATTTTGCTTTGTGGCCCGGCAGGTACCGGAAAATCGCAGATCGCGTATGCCGTAGCACGTATTCTGCGGCTGCCATGGACGACACTGGATATGAGTTCGATCAACGATCCGGAGCAGCTTACCGGAAGTTCACGTATTTATGCGAATGCAAAAGCAGGTATTATCATGGAAGCCTTTGCAATGGCAGAATCTTCCAATCTTGTATTTATCATCAATGAGCTGGATAAGGCAAATTCCGGAAAAGGAAATGGAAATCCGGCGGACGTGCTTTTGACCTTATTGGACAATCTTGGATTTACGGACAACTACATTGAATGCCGTATTCCGACCGTAGGAGTGTATCCGATCGCGACGGCAAATGACAAGGAAAATATCAGTGCGCCATTGATGTCACGTTTTGCAGTTATTGATATACCGGACTATACGATCGAAGAAAAGAAAACCATCTTTTCCCAGTTTGCTCTTCCGAAAGTGCTGAAACATATGAGCATGCAAAAAGAAGAATGTATCGTCGGCGAAGATGCCTTGGATGCCATTATGGAAAAATACCAAGGAACGACGGGAATCCGTCCATTGGAGCAGGCGGCAGAACATCTTGCGGCACATGCGTTGTATCAGATCGAAGCAAATCATGTGGAAAAAGTAGAATATACAGCGGCGATGGTAAAAGAACTGTTGGACATTGAATAACAAGGGAGGGAGCCGATGCGGTTACTGCATTTGTCAGATCTTCATCTCGGAAAACGAGTGAATGAATTTTCGATGGTGGAAGATCAGCGTTATATATTACGGAAAGTGCTGGAGATCATTGACGAGGAGAAACCGGATGGGGTGATGATCGCGGGAGATATTTACGATAAATCTGTGCCAAACGAAGAGGCAGTAAAACTTCTTGGCGGATTTTTATCAAACCTTGCAAAAAGGGAACTGCAGGTGTATATCATCAGTGGAAACCACGACTCTGCGGTTAAACTTGCATTTGCGTCAGATCTGATCGACCGCAGCGGAATTCATTTTTCCCCTGTATATGAGGGGAAGGTGGAACCGTTTTCTTTGGAAGAAAATGGGAATGAAATCAATATTTATATGCTTCCGTTTGTTCGGCCAATTACTGTCAAAACGGTATTTCCGGAGGAAACTGACAATATCAAAAATTATTCTGATGCGTGCCGTGTGGCAATTGACCACATGGACGTTGACGAAACAAAATGCAATATTCTGATCGCGCACCAGTTTGTGACCGGGGCCTCCCGCTCGGATTCGGAGGAAATGATCGGGGGACTGGATAACGTCGATGTTTCGGTGTTTGATGCCTTTGATTATGTCGCACTTGGGCACATTCATGGTCCGCAGCGGGTAGGAAGAGATACGGTCCGCTATAGCGGAACTCCTCTTAAATATTCTTTTTCTGAGGCGAATCACCATAAATCCGTGACGATATTAGACATCGAAGGGAAAACGATTGCGATACGTACGGCTCCGTTGATTCCCAAACATGATATGCGGGAAATCAGTGGAACATTTGAAGAATTAACCAAAGAATCTTTTTATCAAGACCAGAAAACCGACGATTATCTTCACGTCACATTGACAGATGAGGAAGATATTCCGGATGCGATGGGAAAACTTCGAAAAATTTACCCAAATCTTATGAAATTGAATTATGATAATACGCGGACCAGGCAGGATCAACTGGTGGAAAAGGGCGCGGATGTGGAGCATAAACAGCCGATCGAATTGTTTGAAGAATTGTATGAGATGCAGAATAATCAGCCGATGAATGAAGAACAGCGCGCGTTCGTGCAGGATATGATGAAAACCGTGTGGAAGGAGTGAGGATATGAGACCGTTATATTTGACAATGACAGCATTTGGACCGTATGCGGATACAAAAAAACTGGATATGGGGAAATTAGGAAATGACGGATTGTATCTGATCACAGGAGATACGGGAGCCGGCAAAACTACGATATTTGATGCCATCTGCTATGCTTTGTACGGAAGACCGAGCGGAGAAAACCGTGAGGAATGGATGCTTCGTTCTACGTACGCCGACAGTGACACGAAAACGGAAGTGCGTCTTGTCTTTTCGCATCGGGGACAGACCTACGAGGTGGCAAGAAATCCGGAATACGCCAGAAAAAAACAGCGTGGAGAGGGCATGACGACCGAAAAAGCCAATGCGGAACTGATTCTGCCGGATGGCGTCGTGGTATCGGGGAAAAAGGAAGTAACCACTGTGATAGAAGACCTGCTGGGCGTGGACAGGGAGCAGTTTACCCAGATCGCGATGCTCGCACAGGGAGATTTCCTGAAACTTTTGATCGCGCCGACATCGGAGAGGCAGGAGATTTTTCGCCGTTTATTTCAGACGGAGCGTTATCTGAATCTGCAAAAGAAACTTTCGGGCGAGGCAAAGCAGTTGTACGGAAACTGCCAGGACCTTAGAAAGAGCATGGAGCAGTATATTCAGGGGATTTTATGTGAGGAAGAAAATGTATTATTTTTGAAAGTGGAAAAAGCAAAAAAGAAGGAACTTCCAATCGAAAAAGTATTGGAAATACTGAGCGAATTAGAACAGGAAGATGTCGAAAAAGCTCGGAAAATAAGAGAAAACGAGACGGAAATAGACGAAGAATTAGAAAAAGTAAATGCAAAGATCGGGCAGGCAGAGCAGATAGAAAAAATGCAAAAAGAATTGCAGGAAGCCGGAGAGCAGATTCAGACTCTGCGCGAAGAAAGAGAACTTGCAAAACAGCAGCGGGAGCAGGCGAAAAAAGAGCAGGAGGGGACAGAAGAACTTCTGCGTCAGGCGACGGAGATTCATCTGGAACTTCCAAAGTACGAAAAAGTGGAAGAACTGGAGAAGATAATTCAGAGGGCGGAGCATTCTGCCGAGCAGATTAAAGCCCAATTATTGGAAAAGGACAAAGGCATAAAAGACCTTGAAATAGAACTGGAAAAATACAGACAAGAGTTGCAGATGCTCGCAGATACCGGGGAATTGCAGGAAAAATTACGACATGAAATAGAGCGGTTAAGCGAAAAAATACAGAAGATCAAACAGATCAAAGCAAAACAGAAAGATCTGACGGAACGGCAAAGCGAAGCAAGGGAAGCGCAGAAACAATACCTTGCGGCAGACGAAGCCTATAAGAAGGAAAAACAGGTATATGAACGGATGGATCAGGCCTATCGTGACGGACAGGCGGGGTTATTGGCAAGCCGGCTTGTGGAAGATATGCCATGTCCGGTCTGCGGTTCATTGAGCCATCCGAAAGTGGCAGAACTTTCCAGTGAAGTGCCACATGAGGAGGAACTCAAAAAGGCGAAAATGTCGTGCGAGCGAGCTTATGAAAATGTGAATGAGAAGGCAAAACAGGCAAACATTTATCATACCAAAGCAACAGAGGCAGCGAGCCATCTGGAGGAGGAACTTTCGCAGTTGTTTGGTAAAGTGACGGACGCGGACGAGCAGATCACGGCATTGGAAAAAGAGACAAAAGAGAAGCTTTTGAAAAGACAGAACGAATTGTCAGAAGAAGAGAAGAGGATACAGAGAAAAGTTTGGTTAGAGAAAAAAATTCCGGAAAGTGAAACTGCTTATGAGAAAGAAAAACAAAGCAGGGAAGAACTTGTGGCATCTCAGATCAAGGCGACGGAAACATTTGAAAATGCGAAGAAACAAAAGCAGGAAATAGTGGCAGATCTGCGTTTTTCCGGCTACCGAGAGGCAGCGAAGAAAGAGCAGGAAATCCGAATTTCAGTCAAGAAAAAACAGGAAAAATTTGACAACACCGACAAGAGATATCAGCAAAAAAGTCAGGCGGTTTCTGCGATGCAGGGAACGATCGAGGGACTTCAAAAAGCGATTGAAACGGCGGAAACCATAGATCTTCCGGAACTTTTGGAACGCCAGAAGGTTTTGATGGGGGAGCGGACGATGTTTGACGAAAAAATGAAAGAAATGCATACGCGCCGGAAAACGAACGCGGGCATTCAGGAAAATATAAGTAAAAATGCAGGTGAACTTTTGGCGCAGGAGAAAAAATATGCGTGGGTCAATGCACTTTCTGCGACGGCAAACGGAACATTGACGGCGAAAGATAAAATCAGTCTCGAAACCTATGTGCAGATGACGTATTTTGACCGTATCATTTATCGCGCGAATCTACGGTTTATGAAAATGTCCGATGGACAGTATGAGTTAGAGCGCGTGCGGGAAGCGGAGAATAAACGGAGCCAGAGCGGATTGGAATTGTGTGTTATCGATCATTATAATGGCACGCGGCGAAGTGTCAAGTCGCTTTCCGGCGGGGAGTCGTTTATGGCATCGCTGTCATTGGCGCTGGGGCTCTCCGATGAGGTACAGGAGTCGGCAGGCGGAATCCAGATCGACACGATGTTTGTCGATGAGGGATTTGGCTCGCTCGATACTGAAAAAACACTTCCACTGGCATACAAGGCGCTGGTCGGAATTACCGAAGGACATAAGCTGGTCGGTATCATATCGCATGTGTCGGAATTGAAGGAAAAAATCGACAAACAGATTGTCGTAACGAAAGATACGACGGGACGCAGCGACGTTTGTATCCGGGTATGACAAAATAGTTACATCACATTTAATAGATAAGAAAGACTCATCAAAAGTACCAGAAATACGAGGCTGCTTATCGTGAAATACAAAAGATAAGCACCTTTTTTTTCAGGCATTTCTTTGGCTAAAAATTTGAATGAAATCAGGCTTGCCATGGAGGCAATCAGCGTGCCTAGTCCACCAAGATTTACTCCGATGATCAAGTCGGCATATTGACGGGTAAATCCTGACAAAAGAATTGCAGCGGGAACATTACTCATAAACTGGCTGGCAAGGATTGCAGTAAGCGTTTCATGTCCATTGATAATATTAGCAATGGTATCATGAAAAAACGGAATTCGCCCAATATTTCCGATAAAGATAAAAAGGGCGGTAAATGTGAAAAGAAGAGAATAATCAATTTTCTTAAAAGTTTTCCGACTGTAGCCAATCATGCTGATAAGGACAATATTTAAAGTGATTTTCCACGGTATCACATGAAGAACAGTAAGCAGGCAGGTCAGAAAAAGGAGAGAAAAGCCGAGAACGGAAAGCGGACTTTGAATGGATGCCTTTTTTTCAAAATTTACCTGAATAGCAGTCGATTCCCGGCGGCATATAATAAGAATCCATGCACAGAGAAGGAGAAGCGAAACGAAAGTAAAAGGCAGCATAAGCAGAAGAAAAGAGCCGATATTGCTGCCGGATTTTTCATAAAGATATAGATTTTGTGGATTGCCGAGCGGAGTCAGCATACTTCCCAGATTGGCGGCAATCGTCTGAAGCACGATGGTGGGAATCAACCATTTTTTTAATTTTGCATCAAGCATGTGGAATACAATAATTGTCAATGGCACAAATGTGATCAGTGCGACGTCGTTGGTAATGAACATACTGCAAAAAAAGCACAAGAGAACTAAGACAAATAAAATCTGTCGTACATTTTTCACGTGGCTGAGGATAGACTGCGCGATCACAGCAAACAGACCATTTTCCTGAAAACCTGCCATAACGGCCATGAGGCAGAATAAAATTGCCAATGTTCGAAAATCGATATAATCCAAATAAGCGGCATCCGGCGGTACCGGAAAGAACGAAATGAGCGCAAGGAGAGAAAAAATACAAAGAACGGTTTCTGTTTTCAAAAAATTTTTTATCTGATGCATCGGATGAGGTTCCTTTCTTAAATCATAATGTACCATTATTATAAACGAAGAATTCGTGGAAATCAAATAAATTTATATATTATTGTAACTATTCAGCCTCCTCCTCCCACACATTCGCATTTCGAACACTTCGTGTTCTTTTCTCGCCTTTAGCAAGGCTAAAAATGCTCATATGTGGAGGGGAGCCCTATTCGGATCTAAATGTATGGAAATCAAAGTCTCTTACGTGCAAGCACGGCGATTCATTGATTTCCATACATTAATCCTGAATAGTTACACATTATTTATAATTGCGTTAGGAATATACTTGTGGTATAATGAAATTAGGCAAATTATTGTGGATTTCTATATGGGAAACGGAGGAAAAGAATGATACGAAAAATGCTTGCGGTCGTATTGTCCTGTGTGCTGTTTACCGGGTGTGGTGCGGCGCAGAAAATTGACGATTATGCGACCAACGAAGGAGAACAAAAGACGGCACAGACGGCAGAAAAAGAAGAGACAAAAGCAAAGATTAAAATTGGTGTCATTCATTTGGCCGATCCGGCGGAGGGCAGCGGATATACGTATACGCACGATCTTGGAATTCAGGGAATGCAGCAAAATCTGGGACTTTCGGATGATCAGATCATTCGAAAAAATAACGTGTCCGACACCGATGAAAAGGCGACAGAAGAAGCGATTCAAGATTGCGTCAATGAAGGGTGCAAGATCATTTTTGCGACGAGCTGGGGTTACATGAAAAAAGTCGCAGAAATGGCAGAAAAATACCCGGATGTCTATTTTTCACACGGAACCGGCTATCTGTCAAATGGTAAGAATTTCAATAACTATTTTGGAAGGATTTACCAGGCACGTTATCTGAGCGGAATTGTCGCAGGGATGAATACGAAGTCAGGAAAAATCGGATATGTTGCGGCGATGGATTCGTCAAATTCCGAAGTGACGGGAGGTGTGGATGCCTTTGCATTTGGAATTTATTCGGTAAATCCGGACGCCAAAGTGTACGTGAAAGTGACGAACAGTTGGTACGATCCCAAAGCGGAAAAAGCCGCGGCGGCAAAACTTTTGGATATGGGATGCGACGTCATTGCACAGCATTGTGACACTTCCTATCCGCAGACGATGGCGCAGGAAAAGGGCGTGTATGGTATCGGTTACAACTCGGATATGAGCAAAGAGGCACCGAAAGCATGCCTTTGCAGTGTGATCTGGAACTGGAGTGCGTATTATACGTCGGCAGTGCAGAGCGTGATCGACGGCACATGGGACGGCTCGAATTATTACGGCGGAATGAACGAAAATCTGGTGGGAATCACAGAACTTTCCGGTTTTTGTAAAGAGGGAACGGCGGAAAAAGTGGAAGAGGCAAAACAGCAGATTTTATCCGGCGAAAATGGCGTGTTTGACGGCGTAATCGAGACAAACGACGGAAAAACGGTTGGAAAAGAAGGAAAGACATTGGATGATAAGACGATTACCGGTGGAATCAACTGGTATTTTAAAACCGTAGAAGTTGTAAAATAGAACAGGAGGGGAACCAATGAAAATTAAGAAAAAGATATTGTTATTGGCAATCGGACCGGTATTGCTGCTGGGAATTGTGACTATGGCACTGACTCTTACAATGATGCGCGGTTCGATGCTGGATGAAATTCAGGCAGCACTAAAAGGAACGGCGGCTGCGACGCTTGCGGCGTATGACCAGAACGCCGGACAGTATGTACAGTCTACAAATGGCTACGTGTGGAAGGGAAATTATAATGTATCGAAATCCGGCAGTTTGGTGGACCGAATCAAGGAAAATACCGGCATGGACGTGACATTTTTCTACGGAAAAACGAGGATCATGACTTCGGCGAAAGATAAAAACGGTGCCCGTGTGCTTCGGTCGGAAGTCGGCGAAGCAATTGTAAAACAGGTGCTGCAGGGAAAGAAAGAATATTTCAGCGATGCAGTATCCATCGAAGGAACATTGAATTATGGTTATTTTATGCCCGTGTATCAGGAAAATTCTGACAGTGACGTCGTAGGAATGGTGTTTGTAGGAACGAACAAACAGCAAAAAGATGCCATCATCAATCAGATGCTCATTACGATCGCGATTGCGGTTGGGTGCATTATGCTTGTATTTATTGGTGTTGCAATGAAACTGGCATCTTCCATGAGTAAGAATATCAATACGAGCGTGCATCTGGTACGGACGATCGCCGAAGGAAATCTGGAAGTCGATGTAAAAGAAAAATTATTGAAGCAAAAAGATGAAATCGGCGACCTTTCGCGGGCGACCGTTGCACTTCGCGATACGATGCAGTCGATCATATTAGAAATCTCTGACAATGCAAAAAGCCTTGTGGCAGCCTCGCAGGTATTGGAAAAGGCAGCAGAAGATACCGGTTATACGATGGATAACGTTCGGGAAGCGGTTCATAGCGTCGTTCACAATTCGGAAGAACAGGCGGAAAATTCAAGAGATACCTCCCTTCATATGAAGCTGATGGGGGATACGATCACGAAGACTTCTATCGAAGTAGAATCTCTTAATGAGACAGCGGCTTTGATGCAGGAGTCCAGTGAAAAAGCGGCAGAGACAATTGCCAATCTGTGCAGCATCAATGAGCAGGTCGAAGCGATGATACAAAATGTGCAGGAGCAGACGAATCAGACGAATATGTCGGTGCAGAAAATTCAGGAAGCGACGGCATTTATCGCATCTGTGGCAGAAGAAACCAATCTTCTCAGTCTCAATGCTTCGATTGAAGCGGCGAGAGCCGGTGAGAGTGGTCGTGGATTTGCTGTCGTTGCCAATCAGATTAAAACGCTTTCGGAGCAGTCCAATGCTTCCAGCGGTGAGATTGAAAATACGGCAAAACAGCTGTATGAGGATTCGCACTGCGCGGTAGAGAGTATGCAGCAGATGCGTGAGACGATTAACAGCCAGAGTGCCAGCATGGAAGCGACGCAGAAAGTACTGCAGGAAGTAATGGAAGAAATTGGGGATTCTATGCGGCGGATGTCGCAGATGAAGCAGAGTACGGGCAAACTCGAAGAAGTGCGAAACGAAATTCTGGCTTCGATGGATGTTCTCTCGGAATTTGCCCAGAACAATCTGGCAAGTACGAAACAGACGTATGAACAGACAAATGAAGTGGCGGATGCATTTGAAAAAGTCAATTCCAGTGCGGAAGAACTTCGTTCGATCGCGGCGAAACTGGCAGACAGTATTCGGTATTTCAAGATACAGAAATAAGGATGCGTTATGAAGAACAAAACGAATTTCATGACAAAAACCTGGGTGATCGTCGTCGGAGCAATGATCTGCTGTACATTATGGGGAAGTGCGTTCCCGTGCATCAAGATCGGCTACCGCATGTTGGAGATTGCGGCGGCAGATACGGCGTCCCAGATATTATACGCAGGATACCGTTTTACATTGGCAGGTGTACTGACGATTGTTTTGGGAAGCATCCTGCAACGGAAAATATTGCTGCCAAAGCGGAGTGCCATCGGAAAAATCGGGCTTTTGAGTCTTCTGCAGACGGTGCTTCAATATTTATTTTTCTATATCGGATTGGCGCACACGACCGGTGTAAAAGCCTCAATCATTGAAGCGGTCAGTACATTTGTGGCAATTCTTGTCGCCGGCTATCTTTTCCACCAGGAAACCGTGACTTCGCGCAAAATGCTCGGTTGCCTGATTGGATTTGCGGGCGTGGTGCTTGTTAATGTCGCCGGCAGCGGAATGGACTTTCATTTTTCACCGGCAGGGGATGGCTGCATTTTGCTGTCAACCGTTGCCTATGCGTTTTCCTCCGTCTGCATGAAGCGGTTTTCGCAAAAAGAAGACCCTGTCATGCTGAGCGGGTATCAGTTTATACTTGGTGGCATTGTTATGATTGCCTGCGGGGCCGCAATGGGAGGGCATTTGAAAGCCTTTACCGTGAGTGCGGCGGCGCTGCTCATTTATATGGCAATGATCTCCGCGGTGGCGTATTCTCTCTGGGGAATGCTGCTCAAATACAATCCGGTGTCAAAAGTAACCGTATTTGGTTTTATGAATCCGGTGATCGGCGTGATTTTGTCAGCACTTTTGCTGAACGAAACCGAGGCACTGGGCGTGAGCAGTGTGCTGGCACTTGGACTGGTGTGCGTGGGAATTTATATTGTAAATGCTAAGGACAAGGACTGATTTTTTAAAAACGGGGCAAAATAATATGTTATTACAAAATGTTGATGCGACACATTTTTTTGTTTCCAAAATGTTGATGACACACATATAAAAGTGTGGTAAAATGTTGATATCGGATTGGTTATAAGAATTGAGGTGCCTTATGCTGAAAAGAAAAATAACAACTTTTATCCATGACTGGATTCATACAAAAGATAAAAAATGTCTTGTCGTACAAGGAGCAAGACAAACTGGAAAAACGTATATCATTGAGCGGTTTGCAGAAGAGAATTATGAGGAAATTGTTGAGATCAATTTTAAGCAGATGCCTTCGGCAATGGAAATTTTTAGTGGAGATCTTATCGTTGATAATATGGTTATGGCGATGAGATTTCGTTTCCCTGAAAAGAAAATCCTGCCGGGAAAGACGTTGATTTTTTTGGACGAGATTCAGGAATGTCAGGAGGCAATTACGTCACTTAAGTTTTGGGCGATTGATAACAGATATGATGTGATAGCATCCGGGTCTCTTCTGGGGATAGATTATAAGCGGGCATCTTCGTATCCGGTTGGATACGTTGATTATCTGAAAATGTATGGAATTGATTTTGAAGAATTTCTCTGGGGAATGGGAATCACTGAAGATATGGTAGAAAATTTGTGTAGTTATTTATCTTCTAAGACCGTTATTCCTGAGGCGATTCACTCGAGGATGATGAATTATTACAGGCAGTATATTGCAATAGGCGGTATGCCGGAAGCAGTGCAGAAATATATAGATACAAAGGATTTTAGAGAAGTCGATAAGATACAACGAAACCTCCTGCAAGTGTATCAATATGATATAGCGCACTATGCAACAGCTGAAGAGAAGGTAAAAGCAGAGAAATGTTACCTTTCGCTTGCAAAACAGTTGCTGGATAAGGAAAATCACAAATTCCAATATAAGGAAGTGGAGCGCGGTGGCAGAGCGCAAAAATATTTCTCGAGTATTGAATGGCTGCTTCGCGCGGATATGGTGCATTTGTGTAAACGTGTGACAGATGTCAGATTTGATTTGGATGATTATGCGAGAGAAGATTTTTTTAGAGTGTATACGACAGACGTATCACTTTTGATGGCGATGAAAGATTTTTCGTTAAAGCAGAGGATTGTGGAGAATACGTTAGTGGGAAATTCCAAAGGGGGCATATATGAGTGTGCAATTGCAGATGCCCTATACAAAAAGGGTTACCCATTATATTTTTATAAAAACGAGACAACAAAAAAAGAAATCGATATTATGATTCAAAAAGAGGGAAAAGTAGTGCCGATTGAGGTGAAAAGCGGCAATACACGAGCAAATTCGTTAAAAGCACTTATGAAGTCGAAGCGGGATATTTCTTTCGCGTATAAGTTTGCAGATGGTAATATTGGTGTGGACGAAGATGGAATCATTACACTACCGCTGTACATGGCTGCATTCATTTGATTGAATAAAAGGATGTTCACGAAGTTTGATAATGTTATCGGTTCCGATCGTCGAGGCAAGAGCAGTAGCAAGCGCCTGAAACTGACTGACTTCGCCGTCCGCGCCTTCTTCCTTTGCCACCGAAAGTGGGATTCCCTTTGTAATCGTTTTGTACTGGATGAATTTGGTACGAATTGTCAGAAAAATGTGAGTTCCCAACAAAAGAACAATCATAGCCCATCCCCATACAAGGTTGTCAAGAGTGCCTATGCCATTTCCATCTGTATTTGCTGTATTATGTGTCCAACGATGAGCTTGATCGCAACAATTCTTTTTAAGGACACGAAGGATTTCGGAACTTGGATTCAGACATGGGCGATGAATTTTCCAATGGCGATATTGTATCAGATGTTTTATTGTGGACCATTGGTTCGATTCATTTTCCGTATAATATTTGAAAAAAAGGATAAATAGTGAAAAAACAGTGCGTTTTGCTTTTTAAACTTGAAAAACGACTGTGTGGATGATTTTGAATATCTTTCTATATTGTTACAGAGGGCACGAGCTTAGTCTCGTGCCTTTCTGTTTACGTACTGGGAACGGTATTTGGAATAAACGATCGTTTGATCGTGGTAAAGCCCATAATAGCCGGAAAGCAGGAAACTCACGCTGATGGCAATCATAAAATATGGAACGGCATCGTAGCCAAATAATTCGAATGCAATAAGGAGTGACGAGATCGGACAGTTGGTCACACCGCAGAACACGGAAACCATCCCGACACCGGCGCACAGCGATGACGAGATTCCGGCAATCTGACCGAACAGACAGCCAAATGTCGCACCGACGAAAAACGAAGGTACAATCTCACCGCCCTTAAAACCGGCTTCCAGCGTAAGCGCAGTAAATACAATTTTCCAGAAAAAGGCAGTTGGGTGGACGTTTCCCTGAATCGCGCGCGCGATGACCGGCACGCCGGCTCCCATATAATCATCGGTCTGCAGGCACAATGTCAGCAGAATAATGATAACTGCCGAAAATACGATACGTACATACGGATTTTTCAATTTTGCACGATAGACATCCCCCAGAGAATGCAATATAATACAAAACAGAACACTCAGACCGGCGCACAGCATGGCGAGAACAATCACCTTAATGCTTGGTAATAATTGGAAACTAGGTACATCAAGCAAATGAAATACATTTGGTCCGATCCCCATGTGATTGGCAACTTTGAAGGAAATGAGCGAAGCGAATACACACGGAACGAGCGCCGCATAATACATAACACCGACGCTGACGACTTCCATGGCGAAGACGACGGCGGCAATCGGTGTACCGAAGATTGCCGAGAAGGCGGCACTCATGCCACACATAACGAGGATGCGGCGGTCACGATCATCAAGCCGGAACCACCTTCCAAGCTGGTTTCCGATGCTTCCGCCGAGCTGCAATGCGGCCCCCTCACGTCCCGCAGAACCACCGAAAAGATGGGTGATCACGGTCGAGATAAAGATGAGCGGTGCCATTTTAAAAGGCAGTTCGGTTTCGGCATGAATGGTTGACAAAACCATATTTGTGCCCTTATCATTTTTATATTGAAAAAGTCCGTACAAAAATACGATGAAAATGCCGGCAAGTGGCAGGAAAAAAATCATCCACGGGCGTTCGGTGCGAAAATCGGTCACAAAACGCAGGCTGGTGGCAAAAAGAGTGCTGAACCCCCCGATGACAAGACCGGTTGCGGCGGCGAGAAGTCCCCAGCGCACGAAAGTGTGGATGTTCCGTAGCATTTTGTGGATGGTTAAGCGGATTATTTTTAATTGTCTCATAAGTAAGTCCTCTTTCTTTGGTTTGAATGAATGTAACTATTCAGGACGCCCCTCCCCCGCATTCGCATTTCGAACACTTCGTGTTCTTTTCTCGCCTTTGACAAGGCTAAAAATGCTCATATGTGGAGGGGGAGCCCTATTAGGATCTCAATGTATGGAAATCAAAGTCTCTTACGTGCAAGCACGACGATTCATTGATTTCCATACATTGGATTCTGAATAGTTACAATAATGTAATTAAATAATTACGAATTAATTATAAACTTTTTTGCGGGTTATTACAATATAGAATTGAAAGGCAGTTAGTCCGGAATGATTGCCGGGAAAGGAAGTAAAGATGACAAAGCATGAATTTGACCAATATGTTTTTACGCATGGTCCGGATATCCTCCGCTTCTGCAAAATGACGACAGCAAGTGATATCGAGGGAGAGGAATTGTATCAGGACACGATGCTGACATTGCTTGAACAATTAAATAAATTGGATTCTGACAAAAACATAAAGAGTTATGCATTGTCTGTGGCAGTCTTTTTGTGGAAGAATAGACGGAGAAAATTTGCCTGGCGAAAGCGGCTGGCATCTTTTGAAAGTTATGAGGCACATTTGGAGAGCGGGGATCAGCTTTCGATGTCGACTTCGGAGGAAACTCCGGAGAATCAGGTATTGAAGAAGGAAACCGTAGAACTGGTGCGAAACCTGGTAAGTGAACTGCCGGAAAAATACCGCACTTCAATCTACTTGTTTTATTCGGCTGACATGAAGATCGCAGAGATCGCCGACTGTCTGAAAATCTCAGAAAATACAGTAAAGAGTCGATTGCGCAAGGCAAAAAGTATCTTGAAAAAGAAATTGGAGGTTGCAGATTATGAACGATAAAGAATTGGATCAAATTCTCAGGAAATCCCTTAGACCGGAAGTTTCCGAGGAAGAATTGGAAGTCTGGGACAGGGCACCACGAATGGAGAGTGAACATACTATGAGAAGACATACAATAATAAAATCTACGGTTGCGGCAGCAGCTTGTCTGGCACTTGTGGCAGGCATCGGATACGGACATTTTTCAGATATCGGAAAGAGTCCGGCGCAGCAGGGCACGAAAATGACAAAGACAACACCACAGAGTGTACTGAATTCCCTTACGGTAACGGTCAGTGCGGCAGAGGTGAAAAAGAATAAAGCCTCCGGCGCATCGACTCAGGGCGAAGAGGCGTCCGGGAAGGCACAACCGAAAATATATGCGACAGCGAGTACGAGTTATGGAAGTGCCTGGAGTGGGGATGAAAATGGAAAAAAGGTATCGTATTGGATTCTTGCGCCGATTAGCTGCACAGGCGACAATATCAAGAGTGTCACATATACGATTAATAAAGGCTATTTCTCAGTGGCTGCAAAAAAGGATTCCAAATATCTGATCGCTTCCGAGAGTAAACTGCGTAAAAAGCCGGAAAACAAGTCTGGTGTCGCTTTGGGATTTTCGGATTCCGAAGACCCGGAAGCAGATTCCCTTTATGACCAGAATGAATACACATCTTTTACGGTCAGCGGCACAGAAAAACCGGAAAAAAAATTCCGTATCGCATTTGTCGGGGAAGGCAATTTGACAAAGAAAGGCTTTTCAGCGTTGTTTGAAAATGTCGGAAAAAATCTGCAGGAAGATTTGAAAGCACGTCAGCAATTGATCGGAGACACAGTAATCACCTGCACAGCCACATACAAAGATGGCTCACAGAAATCCGTCGATATAAAAGTCGGAACAGAAATTCTGACTGGCAAAGAAGCGGGGATTGACACCACAGCAGAAGGGATAGACGAAGTAACAGAAGATATGGCAGCAAAAAAAGATGTCTACACGACATTTGAAGTACAGCAGTAAAAGCAGCGAGGACGATGGTTAGCTGTTTGCCGGATAAGAGGGCGCCCGGAGGGGCGCCTTTTTTGGTGCGGGTGTTTGCTAGAGGAGTATATTTGCGGGGGGAGTTAAGGCTGTGGCGGAGAGATGGTAGAGAGAGGTTTGGGCAGAGATGCGGCCCGGCACCGCGGAAGAAGGAAAAGCAAGTGATTTCAGAGGTGCAGGGAAGTGCCCCGCGTCTAAGCCACGTCAGCAGGACGTCGCCGGCAATAGAGTTATTGACTAGCGTCAACAAAGCCGGCGGCTGTGCTCCCACAAGACCCAGCCTTGCACGGACTATTCCCCTTTCGCTCCATTTGTGTTATACTTAAGAAAAAGGAAACGAAGCGATACGATGTTAGAACCCAATATACAGATCCGCGAGGTGGTAGACTGTATGCGGCGCTGGAGAAGCACATCGGCGAGCATGGAGCGCAGCCGAAAGTGACATGGAAAGGGGAAATGTAAATGTTTGGCAGAAGGAGAATCGCGGAATTGGAGCAGCTGCTGACTTCCGTACAGATGAACAGTTCCAACAATTATAAAGATGCGGCAAAGGCAGATTACGAGACGTTTTGGAAACGCATGGCAGAAATGAAGGAAAGCGGGAAGATCAATGAAAAGACGTACCGCTATTATGAACACGAAGGAAATAAATGGCAGGCGAAGATGAAAAATTACAATCACCAGAACAATGTGACGGGGTTTTGAAAAGGGCTGCCTATTGACAGAATCGAAGAAAGATGATAAGATAAGCGCAAATAAGTAAGAAATGCGACGAGGCATGAAAGAAATTTTCCTTTTGTGCCTCGTTGTGTTGTATATGGAAAGGAGACGGGCATGAAAGATTTCTTATTTAAAAGCCCGACCAAAGTCAAATTTGGCGCAGGCATATCATTTCAATTGTATGAAATATTTGAGGAAATGGGCGCAAAAAAGCCATTTATTGTTACCGGGAAGCATGTTGGTAAGACCGACGAATTTGCCAAGATCATTGCATCATTGGAAGAAAAAGGGTATTCCGTGCAGCTTTTCACAGACACACAGCCGGATCCCCCGATTGATGTCTGTGATGCGGCGGCGCAGGTGCTGAAGGACAGCGGCTGTGATGTGTGCGTTGCGGTCGGCGGTGGCAGCGTGATCGACACCGCCAAAGCCATGTGCATGCTCGTTACCAATGAAGGCTCCGTCAAAGAATACCTCTTTGGTGGAAGCAAAACGGTTGAAAATCCATCTCTTCCGTTAATCGTTGTGCCGACGACAGCCGGTTCAGGCAGCGAAGTTTCGGCGGCGAGCGTCATAACGGATGAAGAAAACGACATTAAATTGTCCGTTTCGCATGAATATTTGATGCCCAAATTTGCCGTTATTGATCCGCTGCAGCAATTGCATATGCCGGCGTTTATCACGGCAACGACGGGAATGGACGCGCTGACGCATGCGATTGAGTCCTACGTCTCACTGAATGCGAATCCGTTCAGCGATGCTTACGGCGAAATGGCGATCCGCCTGATCGGGGAAAATATCCGGACAGCGGTACACGATCCGCTGAACTTGGAGGCGCGTGAAAAAATGGCAGTCGCGAGCACACTTGCCGGAACTGCCTTTGTCAATGGCGGTCTGGGCGCGGTGCATGGAATCTCGCAGGCAATGGGAGGTGTGGCGCACGTTGCTCATGGAACCGCCAATTCCATGATGCTTCCATTTGTAATCGAGAAAAATATTCCGGGAAATCTGGAAAAGTTTGGAAAGATTGCAAAACTGCTTGGGGAAAATGTCGCGGGCCTCAGTAAGTGGGAAGCGGCACAATGTGCTATCACGGCCGTACAAAAATTGGCAGCCGATCTGCGGATCCCCAAGAAATTGACGGAGGTTGGTGTGACGAAAGAAATGTTCCCGGCGATTATCAAGGGAACGATGGAATACCGCCTTCTTGCGGTCAATCCGGTGAAGATCACGGAGCAGGATGTCGAAGAAATTTTGGAAAAAGCATATGAATAGTCAGTTGCGCTAGAATGGAGGTTTTATTATGATTAAATTTGAAGATTACAAACAGTATTTGAGTCCCGTTTTTTATAAGCAGACGAATTTGGTGGCAAAAAGTGCTTCCGGGTGCTATCTGACCGATGTCAATGGCGACCGCTACCTTGACTTTGTTCAGGGAATCGCTGTTAATGCATTGGGCCACAATTACCCAACTGTCGTGAAAGCTATTCAGGAGCAGGCGGGAAATCTTGTCAATGCGTCGTTTAACCTTGTAAACTACGAGTCGACATTGACGCTGGCAAAACGGCTTTCGGAGAAAGCACCAGGCAAATTGAGCTCGATCTTTTTCAGTAACGGCGGCGCGGAAGCCACAGACAGCGCCCTCAAACTAGCAATGTCTTACAGCGCGAGAAGTGCGGTGATTGCATTTATGGGTTCCTTCCACGGGCGAACAGTCGGCGCGACCGCGATCACCGGATCCAATTCCAAATACCGCCGGCATTACAATCCACTCATGGGAAATGTGTATTTTGCTCCATATCCGGGAAAGGATCTCTGCCCGCCGGGACTTAGTGAGGAAGAGCGGACGGACTACGCACTGTTTGAATTGAAAAAATTGTTACGTTACGTCGTGGATCCGGAAGATGTGGCGTGTATCTATATGGAACCGGTTATGGGCGAGGGCGGCTACGTCGTACCAAGTAAAAAATTTGTGCAGGAAGTCCGCAAAATCTGCGACGAGCATGGCATTCTCCTCATCTTTGACGAAATCCAGTGTGGTTATGGAAGAACCGGAAAAATGTGGGCGAGCGAGCATTTTGATGTCGTGCCGGATATTATGACGGTCGGAAAAGCCATCGCCGGCGGTCTGCCGATGAGTGCGGTTATCTCGACACCGGAGATCATGGATAAATGGCCGATCGGAACCCACGGAACGACCTTTGGCGGAAATCCGTGTGCAGCCGCCGCCGGAAATGCGGTGCTGGATGCTTTTGAGGATGGCAGTCTTTTGAAAAATGTGAATGAGATGGGGGCTTATCTGAAAGAAAAGCTTCGTGAAATGCAGAGCCGCCACAGCTGTATCTCGGATGTCCGCGGCCTTGGGCTGATGGTGGCGATTGAATTTTCCCATGAGGACGGAAGTCCGGCACCGGATCTTTGGACCGCTGTCAAGGCAGGCTGTCTGAAACGCCACATGCTCACTCTGAACTGCGGAGTTTACGGAAACGGCATGCGGTTTGCAACCCCGCTCAATGTCAAGAAAGAGGAAATTGACGAAGGATTACAAATTTTGGAAGAAGCAATCTGCGAAGTGGAAGCGGGTTGAGAGGATAAGGCGGGAAATGGGGATTGGGGAGTTTGGGAAAACTGGGGAGTTAGGGGAGCCTGGGAAGCTTGGGACCGAGTCCGGCGCGGAGCGCCGGGCTCGGTTTTTGCGTGGTGAGGAGGGAGCGGTTATGCGAGATATGCGTGGTGAGGAGGCGGGTTTTTGCTAGATGGGTCATGCCGGAAAGGGATTTTGCGAAGTAGGCATGACCGGAGAATCGTTAGTACCCGCCCAAAAGAAAAAGCAAGTTTGTGACGTGTGCGGAGCACCCAGTCCGCCCGAGTCAGAGAACAAAAGTACACGTCCAAAAAGAAAAAGCAAGACTTGACGTGTGCGGAGCCATCACAGACGCCCTCCCCCAAAAAAATTCCCCCCAATCCGAGGGTTTTTCGATATAATATACGAATAGGTAAGTGAAAGGTCTTTCAGAAAGAAGATAAAGGAGGCGTGCAAGATGCCGGAAGAACAATTATTACAATTAATAAAAGCAGATGCCGCACAAGGGATTGAAATTGCCATAGAGCAATACGGGGGCGCAGTCAAAAGTATTTGCAAGTCGATACTTGCCGGATATCCGATACAGGATGTGGAGGAAGCGATATCGGATGCGTTCGTCGGATTGTGGAAGTCCAGAGACAAGGTATTGATCAAAAATGGAAAAGGTTTGAAAATATATTTGTATGGGATTGCCCGCAAGACGGCGCTCGATAAGAAGAGAGCGCTCGCAAAGCAAAAGCCAACAGAAGATTTTGGCCAGATTCCAGAGATGGCATCCACGGAAAATATCGAAGAAGCGGTTGTGAAGCAGAGTGAAAATGAGATGTTGTTTGGTCTCATTGAAGACATGAAAAGCCCGGACCGCGAGATATTTATCTATCGCTATTATGAGCAGAACAGCATTCGTGAAATTGCAGAGGCACTGTCAATTTCTGTAAAATCCGTAGAGGGAAGGCTGGCGAGAGGCAGAGAGCGTTTGAAAAAACAGCTGTTACAGAGAGGAATTAAGACCGCTTAAAAAACGGCGAAAGGAGGATATTATGCGTGATTTAGAAAATATGTTACAGGGACTTGGGGAGAAAAATAAAAAGGCAGAACAGGAGGAAATCACAATGACAGACCTTGAGAAAAAGAGAATCTTTGCACAGACAATGACAAAGATTGAGCAGGAAAAAGTCAATGAAAATAGAGACAAAAAGAATCGAAGATGGAGAACAGCCGGAAAAGCAGCTGCGGCCGTGACCGCTGTAGTATTAGTAGGAATTGGTGGCACAAAGGCAGCGGCGGCACTTGGACTTGATGACAGCATTCGCAGCTTCTTCCATATTGAGGCGGGAGTACCATCGCAGAAAATCGAAAAAATGGTCAGCACGCCGGAGGCATCCACAACCAATAATGGAGTCAGCGTTTCCACGAGTCAGGTGATTGGAGATACGACACGTTTTTACGCCGTATTGAAAGTGAAAAATCTGCCGGAAAAACCGGAAAAATACGAGTTTCAGACAACAGAACTGGCTGTAAAAGGTGATGATGGCGCCACATATGATTACACCATAGATGGTCCTAACATGGCAGGGGGTGATGAAAAGACAACGACATTTAACGTTTTAGTGAGCGGCATCAACAAGCAGGGAGTAGATGTCAATCTGAATGGAAAAAGCGTTGCATTTACACTGAAAAATATCGGTTACCGCGATGCAAAAGGTAAATTTAAAGTGGTAAAAAAAGGAAAATGGAAACTGGATTGGACCTTCAAAACCGAGGCAGACGTTACAACCAAAGAAGTGAATAAAAACATCTCGCTTCTAGATGCCAAAGCAACATGGAAAGATATTCGCATTTCGCCACTTTCCGTGACCGTGGATTTCCAGATTACAAAGAGTGGAAAAGCACATATGTCATTTAAAGAATGGAATAAATTAGAAAAGACACAGCGTGTTGTCGTACAGTTTGCTGACGGAACACGCGAAGACAGCCGTTTCTGCGATGACGTCAATGAGGAATGGGGCGATGAGAAAACTTCAGGTTACCGCCGAATTGGCTTCCGGAAAGTCATTGAGCCGAAAGATATTGTTAGCGTTACATTTGGCGACCAGACGGTAGTGCTTAATCCCAATGCAAAATTGGAACAGCGCACGAAACTTCGCAGTAAAGCGGCAAATTGCACGGTGGCACTTCCCCAAAATGTTGCAAAACTTATTACTGTGAAGGAAAAGAAAAATGTCAAAAATGCTGACTTAAAAAAGAAAGAATCCTACGCTATGTTTATGGCAAAGAAAAACGGCGTGAAGATGCCATTTTTCACAATCCACAAGATTAAAGGCGAGTATTCTCCGGAGCAGGTAGAAAAGAAAAATGACACAATGACCTATATTGACAGCCGCGATGGGGACACTTACACGATCGAGTATGGTGAGATTATGGATGAAAAGCAGGCAAAAGAGTTTAAAGACATTCTGAATACGTACATTTCCAATGTGCTTCCGTATTTTGAAATCATTCGATAAACGGAGAAAGAGGGGCTGTGCAAAAAAGTGCAGCCCCTTTTTGAGTGTGTGTTACGTTTCGTCGGCATAACCCCAAGTATCGTAGTCTGCGTATGTCCATTTTCCATAGGTTTTCTCGCTGCCCGTAAGTTTGTATGGACGGATTCGGAGATATAGGTCATTAGGAAGTTTTAGATTTCTGCATACACGTTTTCCGTCCTTTTTGACAGCGAAAGTCTTAGTCGTTTTTTTTGTAAACTTTTTGGTGGAAGATATTTGCAGTTCGTATCCGTCTGCGCTTTTTAAACGGAGACAGTGAAATGTACCGTTGAAGACAGACTTTTTGCGGGTACTCTTTAAGCGGTCAAGGACAGCCCAGGTGTATTGTGTCTTGATGCTGCCAGGTTCCGAGACAACGGCGGTTCCGTCAAAGGCATAAGGCGAAATGTCAGATGGAGTGCCCTTGAAAGTGATCTTCTTTAAATTCTTACATTTTGAAAAAGCATCCTGATCAATTATGTCCACACTTTTGGGAATGGTGACTTTTGTAAGCTTTTTACAATTAGCAAAGGCGTTTTCACCAATCTTTTCCAGCCCTTCCGGGAAAACAACATTTTTTAAAGTGGAGGATGCAAAGGCATTTTTTTCAATCTTTGTAATCCCCTGAGGAATACATACATTGTCGTCTTTTCCGACGTATTTTAATAGCACCGTTCCGTCTTTTGGAGTTATAAAGCCCTGCTCTGCGCCCGGTCCAAATACGGCAGGAACTTCTTTTTGAAGAGTTTCATACGGCGTATTAAATTTTTTATGAAGAAGAGAAACCTGCTCCCACGGCATATTTTTATTTGCAATGGTAAAGGAAATATAATCCGTTTTATCCGTGTGGTGCTCTTCTGCGTAAGAAGAGGTTCCCCAGTGGGTCAAATGTTTTTTCGTGTTAATGGTCCGGATGCTTTCCGGCAGAACGATTGTTTTGAGGTCTTCGCATCCCATATAAGGATCGCCATCATCGTCACCAGCCCATTCTACAGCCGTGGTACAAAATTCTTCGCAGCCATCGGCAATCACTGCTTTTTTGCGGAGATTCGGGATGCGGACGAGGCTTTTTCCATCCTTTGTGTAGAGAAGGCCGTCGATCGAAGTGTATTTGGGGTCAATTTTGGATACCACGATATTTTCCGCCGACAGATACATAAATATTTCCAGATTGAGACTGCTTGTCAATTCAATGGTTTTGACCGGAGAATCAACGTCAAATTGAAAGACCGGAAAATACTCGTCGCTTCCATAGATTATTTTTACATTTCCCGGCATCTTGACCTTTGTCAATTTTTTGCAGGAACTTAAAACGCTGTTTCCGAGCTTTTTTACCGAATTTGGTATCGTAATCTCGCGGAGATCCGTCTGCATAAAGGCGCACGCTCCGATGCTTTTTACACTGTCGGCAATGGAAATTTCTTTTAGTTTCAGACAGCCCGCAAAGGCCTCTTCCGGGAGAGAAGTTACTCCGTCTTTAATAATGACCTTTTTGATTTCTTTATTATAACCGTAGTCGTCCGTCATGGCACCTTTTCCGGAAACCGTACAGACTCCATTTTTAATCGTTGTTTTTACTTTTGCCTGGGTAGTTTCGGTGCAAAAGAGCACGCCGGCAAAAAGCCCCGCGGTGAAAAGTAAAAATAAGATAGAACGTTTTCGTTGATTCATCATAGTTCATCCTCCGTTGTTATTGCATTTTGTCAAATAAATTCCAAGGATCGAAGCGGTTGTGTGTCCATTGTCCGTAAAATTTTGTCTGTCCCATAAGTTTGTAAGGACGAACCCGGTAATACAGCATATTTGAAAGGTAGTTGGGGATACGTCTGCAGACCCGTTTGCCATCTTTTTTTACGTTAAATGTCTTCGTTTTGTTCTTAGCAAAATTTTCTGCGGTAGATATCTGTAATTCATATCCGTCGGCACCTTCCAGGGGAAGACAGTAAAAAGAAATGGTATAATAGCTGCGGCTGCCTTTTATGTTGCAGGGAACTGCCCATGTGTATTGTATCGCGATGCTGCCTGGCTCGATAAGTACAGACCTTTCCGTAAAGGCGCTGCATGCGATGACAGATGGGGTACCCTCAAAAGTTACTTTTGCCAGCTTTTTACAGTTTAGAAAAGCATCAGAATCAATGATTATCACGCTTTTGGGAATGGTGACTTCCGTGAGCGGTGCGCCGGAAAAAGCGCCTTCGCCAATTTGTGTGATTCCCTGTGGAATGTGGACATCGTTTTCTTTTCCAATGTATTTTAATAACGCCGTTCCGTTTTTTGAAGTTACGAAACCCTGCTCAGATCCCGGTCCGAACGCGCCGGGAACCTGTTTATAGAGTTTCAGATATGGCGTGTTAAATTTGTTATGAAGAAAAGAAATCTGCTCCCATGTCATGTCCTTATTTTGAAGCGTAAAGGAAAGATATTTCTTTCCTGTGGCAGCGGCATCGTAAAAAGGAACAGGCTGGAGATCACCGGCAAATTTCCGGACATCAATGGTCTGGATGCTTTTTGGCAGTACGACAGATTTTAATTTCTGACATCCGGCATAGCCCTTATCAGAATCGATGGCACACCATTCGATGGCATTGGTGCAAAATTCCGTACATCCTTCGGCGATCACCGCTGTTTTGCGGTGAGAGGGGATGCGCACAAGACTTTTCCCATCTTTCGTATAGATGAGGCCATCGATTGAAGTGTACCGGGGATCCTTTTTGGAAACGATGACATTTTCCGCAGCCAGGTAAGTAAACGTATTGAGATTCAGACTGCTTGTCAATTGTATGGTTTTGACCGGGGAGCCAAGGTCGTATTGAATCCGCCGGTAGATTTCGTCACTGTATCCCAGTTTTACATTCCCCGGCATTTTAATCTTTTCCAGATTTTTGCAGTAATTTAAAACGCCGTCCCCCATCTTTTTCACCGAATTTGGTATCGTGATTTTGTGAAGATCCGTACCCATAAAGGCATAAGCACCGATTTTTTTTACGCTGTCTGCAATCGAAACCTCTTTTAGATTTCTGCACTTAGTAAAGGCCTCTTCCGGGAGAGAAGTTACTCCGTCTTTAATAATGACCTTTTTGATTTCTTTATTATAACCGTAGTCGTCCGTCATGGCACCTTTTCCGGAGACAATGCAGACCCCGTTTTTAATCGTTGTTTTCACTTTTGCCTGCGCACATTCGCTCGAAAAAACCGTTGCCACAATGCCTGCGGTCAAAAGTAACAATAAGTTAAAGTTATAGCGCGTTCTCTTCCTCACAATAAAAACATCCTCCTCATGCACGTGATAACCATATTTTAACAGTAATCACACGGTAGCGCAAGACCCATTTTGAAATTGACAATTCTGTTGTCATAATAACAATTCTGCAAAAAAATTGAAAAAAATATAAAAATATGATAAACTTAAGAATAAAACGCTAAAAGGAAATAGTGGATTTCGGTGTTTGTCAAACGCCTAAAAAACGTAAGAAAAGGAGAAAAAATGAAAAAGGAAAAATTTCCGAAAGCATTTGAAACATCTGTAAACATATGTTTTGTGAGTGATGAAAAATATGCGGAACCACTTTGCACGGCGCTCTACTCCCTTTTGTGGAATCGCGATAAGACACGTCTTTATGATATTCTTATCTTGCAAGATGACATTTCTGAAAAAGCGACGGAAGAGATTCGGTCACTGGCAGATGGAGAAGCGGGGGTGAGCATCCGCCTTGTAGATATGGCAGATGTGCGGCAGTTTTTTCCGAAAACAGCAAATGCATATTATACAGCGGCGATCAATTATCGATTGTATCTGTTTGACGAAATGTTTTCAAATTATGATAAAATGTTATATTTCGACTGTGATATGATTTTTTTGGACGACGTGAGTCTGTTGTATGATACCGATTTTTGTGGAAAAGAAGCAGTGGCAGTTCGAGCCGAAGATTTTCGAGTGTTTTCGAAGACGCGGCGCGCCATCTTTTTGGATGATATGCCTTATAACGTGGATAATTACCGCAAAGACGGGCTGAAAATGAAGCATCCGGAGGACTATTTTAATTCGGGAGTATTGCTTTTGAATTTGGAAAAAGCACGAAATCGTATCACGATGTCACAGATATATGAATTGCTGGCGAAGCATAAATATACATTCAGTGACCAGGATGTCTTAAATATGTTGTTTGATGGCAGAGTACATCCGGTGGATTTTCGGTGGAATTATACCACTTTTGTGGCGGGGCATCTGCAAAGTGGCAATTGTAACAGCGAGAAACTGTTTGCAGATCTCCAGAGGGAGAATCCGGCAATTATTCATTATGTCGGACGTCGCAAACCTTGGACAACAGGGGAGATTTTGCGAGAGCGATACGAAGAATACAGGGAAAAATTGGAAAATAGAATTAAGCATAGGATCTCGCGGAATCTTGAGTGATCATTAGTATTAAAAAGGAGGAAAAGAATGAGAAAGAAATTTTACAGACAAGCAAAGAAAGCAATCTGCATCGCGACGTTATCGGCGACGGTGCTGAGCAGTATCCCGATGATTCCTTACACGCAGGCATATGCGAAAGGACAGACAACGATGGAGGAATTGCAGGCACTCTCCCTGCCGACAGAAAATGCAGTGACCTATAATCTTTCCGATGCTTCGCTTCGGACTGAGAAGACATTTGTGGATGTGTATGGGGATGAACTCACGACGAAGGTAATAGAAATCAATATTACAAAAAACGGAAATTACATCATTAAAGGCTCCAATGAGATCAATGGTGCATTTGTAGATACCCATATCAAAGTGGAAAAAGGAGTCGAGGCAAATATTATCTTCGATGGGGCTCAGGTCCAAAACAATCAGATCTATGATTCGACTTCAGATGGTTGTGGTAATGTATATACGGAGCAGCTTTTCCCGGTACTGGATATCGAAGGAACGGCGAATCTGTATGTGAAAAAGGATTCCTGTCTTACGTCGCCGGATACGGAATATAACTACGTGGCTCAGGTGCTTGGTGACCTCACAATTAAAGAAGGCACCGGCCGCCTTACCTTGATGAGTGGAAACTACAAAAATGATTTGCAAACAGAAGAAGATGGAGAAGTGTGTGGTTATGCAGTTTTAGGATCGAAAGAGGGAGAAAACCGCCGCCTTGGATCTGTGACAGTGGAAGGGGGAGATTTCACTGCATATGGAGGGATTGCAGATGTGGATAAATTTACGATGACAGATGGAAATGTATCTTTGCGCTACGCCGATCAATACAATGTTTATGCCGAGAATATCGCCATATTGGGAGGAAACCTATCGCTTACCAACGATGCGGAAAAAGCCTATGTTAGTAGTATGCTGTATTGCAAGGATAGTTTGTACATCGATGGTGCAAACATAACAGCCCAACTGGAAAATTCGAGTAAGGCGATTCCTATCGTGAGGACTTTAAACGGGAAGAAAACGATAAATATGGTGATTCAGAATAGTGTGATTTCATACGATGAAACACAGTTTAAGCTGGAGGACGTGACAGATGTGTATGATAATATTATCAACCTTTTTACCGTGGATGGACTTCAGCCAAATACCAAAGTGAAGAGAATCAACGGGCAGCCGGTAACCGGACTGCAGACAGCAGAAGATGGAAGCCTGAAGTGCCTTTTGGAATACGGAGATAATGTGATCACACTGGATAATGGAGAAAACTACATCTATACTTATCAGTGGGATGAAGAAACACAGAAAGAAAGTATGGTAAAAAATGACACGTCGGTTACTCACAAAGTAACACTCCGAGACGAAGGAGAATCCGGAGGTCGGGAAATTATAGTAGCAGATGGATTTGAATTGGGAAATCGGTATTTTGACGGACAAAAATACTATAAATACGATAGTGCAGAGAAGCCGGAGAAAATCATAGATGATGTCACTATTACTTTACATGAAGTAAAAGAAAAGGTAACTGTGGATGGCACAGAATGGACAGACGATGTACTGCCGACCGGCTCATTCTATATGGCAACGGACAAGGAGGATGATAAATTTATCGCCTATCCGGGAGATACGGTGCAGCAAGGGACGAGTTATACTTCTTTTCTAAAAGCAGTTCAAAAAGAAGGCAAATGGTTTGTCAAAATAGAGAACAGAGATGACCTTGATTTGTTAAATGAGAATCTTTGGTATGACAATACATTAAACATTCTTTTGGAGACAGATCTTGATTTTAGCGGAGAAGACTGTTTTTATTTACTGGATGAGGGTAACGGAGACTATTATGGTACTTTTGATGGAAACGGACATGGTATCACCAATGTGAAAAACAAATATTATTCGAGTGTTTTGATATTAAAAAATTATGGTACGATTAAAAATGTTCATATCAAGAATGCATCGATTCCTTCGGATGAGTATTCGGCGGACTTCCAATCCGGTATTCTCTGTGCCCGTAATTATGGAACCATCGAGAACTGTTCCGTGGAAAGTTCGACGGTAGAAACGAAAAAAAGGACGGACAACGATGATGAACAGAGCATTAAATTACGGGTTCATAGTGCGTTAGTCGGCGGAAACTATGGTACGATTAAAGATAGTTTTGCAAAAGATATCACGTTTAACGGAGATGGCGAGACCTATCCGATCTGTAAGTCTTTTGCGGGAAGCAAGTTAGAGAATACGTATTATCTTTCCGAGAAAACAGGAGAGGAAAATGCGAAGACAGCAGAGCAGTTTGCTTCCGGAGAAGTGTGCAGCCTGTTAAACAAGGGCGTGACGGACGGAAGCCAGATCTGGTACCAGAACATCGACAACGGCGATGAGAGAGATGCGGCACCGGTAGCGGATCCGTCCCACGGAATTGTATATGCCGGTTATCAGGGATGTGTGAAAGTATATTCGAATGCCGAACTTCAAACGACTACACCATCTCATGAAGCTAAGTATACAGCAAATGGGAATACGATTACGGGAATCTGTAAGAACGACTCTTCACACAATGTACAACTGACTGTGAGTGCAAATGACGTTACCTATGACGGAAAAGCACATCCGGTTACGGTAGGTGTCGAATGTAGTGACGAATGGGGCGAGGAGGAAGTGCCGTATAAGATCGTTTATACACGCGGTGAAAATCCGACAGAAGACCTTACCAGTCCGGGTACGATCAAAGCGACGTTATTTATTGGTTCTGTGCAAGCTGAAGTGACGTATACGATTAAAGCAGCACCGACGGCTGTACCAACGGCAAAACCAACCCCGACACCGACGGCGACACCGATGGCAAGTCCGTCAGCGACTCCATCGGCGACCCCGACCGTAAGTCCATCCGCTGTGCCATCGGCAGGTCCGACCGCAACGCCGGCAGGCACGAATCCGGGAAGCGTCCCTTTGGCTGATCCGTCAGCGGTTCCTACGAAAGCACCGGGAACTCCTGCGACACCGGCACCATCATCCGCATTGACGCCAGCTCCGGCATCCGAGCAGTCAAAACAGCCGCAGGCAAGTGAGAGCCAAAAGAGCGAGCCAAAAGGGTCGAAATTGAAAAAAAATGGAAATAAATATATGGTAACATCTGCCTCGAAAAAAACTCCGACGATTAAATATACCGGCAGCAGTGATAAAACGAAGAAAAAGGTAATCATTCCCAAGACGGTTACAATCGATGGAGTGGAGTATAAGGTTACTTCGATTGGCAAGAAGGCATTCCGTAACAATAAATCCTTGAAAGAAGTAGTGATTGGCAAAAATATTACGAAGATCGAAACCAAAGCTTTTTATGGATGCAAAAATCTCCGTAAGGTTACTTTTCAGACGACGACGCTCAGCAAGAAGAGCGTAGGCAAAAACGCGTTTGGAAAGATTAACAACAGAGCCAGTTATCTTATTCCTTCGGAAAAATTGAAGAAATACAAGAGATGGCTCAAAAAACGTGGCGCGATAAAACAACAGATATTCCGAAAATACTAGGAAACAGGCTTGCAAAAACCGCATAGATATTTTATAATCCCGTCTTTGACAGTTGTTAGAATGAAAAATCGCTGTATCCCTTATGCTTATTGGGCTACAGCGATTTAATTCGTTGTTTTGAACGATAGTAATTTATTTTTTTTCTTTTCTTATTTTTCAAAGCAACAATTCTGTAGTCATGTCGACAATTCTGCAAAAAGATTGAAAAAAGTATAAAAATATGATAAATTTAAGAACAAAACATTAAAAGGCGAAAATGTATGGAAATGAGACTTGGAGGAAAATTATGAGACGACAAAATTGTTTTAACAACAGAAAGATTCGCAGACAGGCAAAAAAAGTCATCTGCATTGCAACATTGACGGCGACGATGCTTACCAGCATTCCATTTGTATCGTACACCGATGCGTATGCGAAAGGACAGACGACACTGGAGGAAATGAAGACACTTTCGATGCCGACGAAAAATGCCATTACTTACAATCTGGCGGATGCGTCGCTTATAACGGACAAAACAATTGTGGATTATTTTGGCAGGGAGACGACGGTAAAAGTCATCGAGATCAATATTACAAAAAATGGAAATTATATTATCAAAGGAAGCAATGAGATCAATGATGCGCTGATTGATACTCATATCGTGGTGGCAGAGGGAGTCGAAGCAAACATCATCTTTGATGGTGCCACGATAAAAAATGACAGCCTGTATGGCAATGATCTGGGTGGATGTGGGACCATTTCGTACAGTCCGTTGTTTCCGGTTTTGGACATTGAAGGAACAGCGAATCTCTATGTACAGGAAGATTCTTCCCTCACTTCTGCGGCTGCGACGGAAAACCCGGTGATCTGCGTAACCGGGCAGATGACCTTAAAGGAAGGCACGGGAAGTCTGAAACTTGCTGTGGGACGCGAAGAGAACACATATTCGCTTGAACAGGTAATCTCTGGATACAAAAAAGGAAAGTGGGGAAACGTAACAATAGAAGGGGGAAAACTGGATTTTACGGGAAGAATCTATAATGTTGATCAATTTACAATGACCGGAGGAGCGATTACGTCTAAAGTGGATGAAGATCAGGTTATTTTGGCGAAGGACATCAATATTTCCGGGGGGCTATGGGAACACACGCAAGAGGAGGCGACGTCTTTAGAGGTGATAGGGGTGTATGACAGCATCACGGTTTCCGGCGGACGTCTGAACCTGCTCCGGGGAGAAGAGGATAGTGGCTCCTGTCGTGCGTTCGATGCTGACAAAGTCCGTATCATAGGGGGGACGATACAGCGTGATGAAAGCATATATATTTATGATGCTCTCGATGCCTATGCAAACAAGCTGGATTCGTTTACTCTTGAAAATCTGCCGGAAAATGCCAATGTGAAAGCAATTAACGGAGTGCCGGCAGCGGATTTAACTACGACATCCGAAGGAAAACTGGAGAATATACCGCTCCCAAACGCGTGCAATATTATTGAATTGGAAAATGACGAAAATATTTATCGGTATAAATATGCGGCGGAAACCAAATCAATGGTGCCGGATACGGAAACGAAAGTATACGATGTTACACTGAAATTTACCGATGAAGATGGCAGCACGACGGAGAACCCCCAAACCGTTAAACTTGCCGATGATTTCGTGATACAGGGGCAGTATTTTGATGGAGTGGATTTCTATGAGTGCCTTGATGCAAATGATACCGTGGTTACGGATACAAATCCGTTTATCATAAGCGAAAGCAATACAGAACTGACGCTTAAGAAAAAGACGGTTACTGTTACCATAGATGGAACCAAGATTGAGGGAAATGTGATTCCGGATGGATCGATATATGGAATACTTCTGGATAATAGCGATGAATGGACAGATTGTGTTGCCTTGGTTTATCCGGGAGATGTCATGAAGGAGGATACACGACTGGTAACCATCCCATCCCAAAAAAGAGAGGGCAAATGGTTTGTGGAGTTTGGAAGCCCGGATAAGATGTGGTGGATCCGAAACCAGATTTATAACAATAATTCGTTAAATGTTGTGTTAGTGAATGACTTGGATTTTGAAGGCGAAGATGCAGAAAGCCTGATCTCTAACTATGGTAACCCAGAGTATTATGGTATCTTTGACGGAGATGGTCATGTAATTAAAAATATGGAGTGCACAAAGTTGTATGTGCTTCCCGAACGAAATTATGGTGTGATCAAAAATGTGCATTTTAATAATATTCGCATTCAGGAACCTGATTCGAATTGGTCGCGAAGCGGTATTATCTGTGGAAATAACTATGGAACCATCGAAAATTGTTCGGTTGAAACTTGTGAGATTGAAACGTTAGGGGAGATTCAGTACAGTGGACCAACGAAAGAATTGGTCAAAGGACTGAATGTATACGGTGCTCTCGCCGGTGCAAACTTCGGTACGATCCGCGGATGTTTTGCAAGTGGCGTCACATTTAGCGGAGAAGGAGTCAGCTATCCGATTGCACAGGATTTTTCACAGAGTAAACTGGAAAATGTGTATTATCAGGCAGAAGTGGAGTCCGGAGAGATTGCAAAGACAGCAGCGCAGTTTGCGTCCGGTGAAGTGTGCAGCCTCTTAAACCGGGGCGTGACGGACGGAAGCCAGTACTGGTATCAGAACATTGACAATGACGCAGAAAAAGATGCGGTTCCGGTGCCGGATACTTCCCATGGCACGGTATACAGCGGTTATCAGGGATGTATCAAGGCATATTCCAATACCGAACTGTCCGATACCCCATCTCATGAATTGGATTATACAGTTGAAGATAACGTGTTGACAGGTGTATGTAAAGCAGATCCTTCACACACGGTAACGATGACATTGACGGCAGAAGATGCGACATATGATGGAAAAGAACACAAAGCCGTATTAAATAAGACGTACAGCGATACGTGGAAGGAAGCAGCGACAGACGTTGATGCGAAAATTATCTATACGAGAGACGGCAAACCGACAACTGATCTGACGAGCGCGGGAACGATCAAAGCATCTGTGACAATGGGCGACGCAGTGATCGAAGTGACCTATACGATCAAAGCCACTCCAACCCCGACACCAACTGCGACGCCAACGGCGAGTCCGTCGGCAACCCCATCAATGACGCCAGCGGCAAGCCCGTCTGCGACCCCGGCAGCAAGTCCGTCCGTTACGCCGGCAGGCACGAATCCGGGAAGTACCCCTTCGGCCAATCCGTCAGAGGGCAACAAAGCTGCCGCGACCCCGGCACCAAGCGACAAATCCGTCATTGCACCGGGCGAAACCAAAGCACCGGAGACAGCAGGAACGAAGATTGCGTCAAAAAAAGGCGACACCTACAAAGTAACCGACACTTCCGGCAAAATACCGGAAGTCGAACTGACAAAGAGTGCAGCCAAAAAGAAAGCAAAAACGGTTGTAATTCCGAAGACGGTAAAAGTGGATGGTGTGAACTATAAAGTGACAGCAATTGCGGAAAAAGCATTTGCCGGCAATAAAAAGCTGAAAACGGTTGTGATCGGAGCAGATATCGAGAAAATAGGGGCAAAAGCATTTTATAAATGCGTAAACCTGAAAAAGGTTACGATCCAAACCACTAAATTAAAGGCGAAAGCAGTTGGTACAAAAGCATTTGCAAAGATTCACAAAAAAGCCGTTGTGAAAGTGCCAAAAGCCAAGAAAAAGGCATACAAAAAATGGCTGAAAAAGCGTGGAATCGGTGGAAAACAGAAGATCACAGGCGAGTGATCCGTAACGATAGAAGATAACCGATTATGATGGAGGAAAATATGCTTAGAGAAAATTATTTTTATAACCGGAACCAGCAAAACCGAAATCTGCGGAGATCCCTCCGCAGACGGGCAAAGAAAGTGATCAGCATCGTGGCATTGGCGGCGACGCTGGTTACGAGTATTCCATTTGCGGCGTATACCGATGCGTATGCGAAAGGACAAACGACACTGGACGAAATGAAAGCACTTTCGATACCGACGGAAAATGCCATTACCTACAATCTGGCGGATGCGTCGCTTATAACGAATAAAACGTTTATGGATTACTATGGCGAGAAAATGACGGTAAAAGTCATCGAGATCAATATTACAAAAGATGGTAATTATGTGATCACAGGAAGCAACGAGATCAATGGTGAGTTGATCGACACTCATATCACAGTGGCAGAGGGAGTCGAGGCAAATATCACCTTTGATGGGGCGACGATAAAGAATCAAACCAAGTATGCGGTGTGTTCACAAAGGACAAGTATCATATATAATCCGATATTTCCAGTGATGGATATTTTTGGAAATGCCAATATTTACGTCGAGTCAGATTCAGAACTGATGTCTGCGGGGGCAGAGGAAAATCCGGTTATTCGAGTGACCGGGAAAATGACGGTAAAAGACAGCGAGGCGGTCTTAAAACTTACACCGAGGGCAGATGAGAAAAACCCAGGTGAAGGTAAAATGGTAATTTGTGGTAATATGACTGGCGCGATACAGCCGGCTGGCAGCCTGACGGTCGAGGGAGGAAACCTTGATGTTACGGGATACATCAAGTCTATCGACAAGTTTATAATGACCGGGGGAACAATTACATCAACGTGTCTGCGTGAGACCGGTACGCTGACAGCAAATGATATTACGATCCTCGGGGGAATCTGGAATCAAAGCATTATCACTTATGGAAATAGTGAAAGTAAACTATTTGAGGCAGACAGAACGGTACAAGTTAGTGGAGGAAGCATCCAGGTAAAATGGATTATATCAAATCCTCGTGATGTCGTGGCATTTTCTTCTCCGAGTACACATATTATCGGGGGAAATCTTAAATTGGGTGATGGATTTGTGCTTGAGGATACGTTGGATGCGTATGGAAATGAGACAAAGCTTTTTGATCTGACAGGCCTTCCGAAAAATGCAGATGTGGAAGAGGTCAATGGTTACCCGGTCGAGGGGATACAGACGACATCGGACGGAGAATGGAAGAATGCCGCACTTCCGTGTTGTTCCAATTTGATTAAGATGAAAAACGGTACACTGTATAAATTCAATTATGAGTATGACAGTGAAAATCAAAAAGGAACGATGGTGGCAGATACGGAAAATTCACCGGTTGTTCACGATGTCACATTAAAATTGACAGAAGAAGATGGTACGCCGATCGGGAAAAAAGAGATTCAGGCAGTTGACGGTTTTACGATGAAGTCAGAATACTATGACGGCAAAAATTATTATACGTATGTTGATGACAACGGGGAGCAGCTTTCGGAGATTCGCATTGAAAGCAGCTCGGAACTCACACTAAAAAAGAGCAGCACGGTAACTTTGGACGGGAAACCGTTTGCCGGAGAGATGGTGCCGTCAGACAGCATGTATATGTGGGAAAAGGATGATTATTTTTACGGTATATTTTATCCGGGAGATCCGATACCGTCAGGGAACAATATTGTATTGGAGCGAGTGCCATCCGTTCAAAAAAATGGCGAGTGGTATGTGAAATTGCAATCGGAAAAGGATGTAATGCAGATTCAGAACATGATGCAAATAGATAATACGATCAATGTTCTTCTGGATGCAGATTTTGATTATAATAAGGTGCACAACTACCTCCCTGGTTTGCTTGGATGGACGAAGTATTATGGCGTTTTCGATGGAAATAACCATACCATTTCAAATGTGAGAAGGTCCGATACGGGTTATGAGGTTATCACACCGCAAAATTTTGGCACAATTAAAAACGTACACGTTAAGAATATATCAGATAAATGCTATGGTGGTAAGCATACTCGTCAGGGGATTGTCTGTGGAGACAATTATGGAATCGTTGAAAATTGTTCGGTGGAAAGTGCTGTGATTGAAACCGTGGCGCAAAAGGAAAATTCTATTTATGGTAAAGTAATGGAATACGGTGCTCTCGTCGGTGGAAACTTTGGTACGATCCGGGGATGTTTTGCCAGCGATATTACTTTTGATGGAGAGGGAGTGACCTGGCCGCTTGCCCACGAATTTCCGTATAGTACGATCGAAAATACATATTATGAGGCAAATGTGGAGTCCGGAGATGCCGCAAAGACAGCAGAGCAGTTTGCTTCCGGCGAAGTGTGCAGCCTGTTAAACAAGGGCGTGACGGACGGAAGCCAGATCTGGTATCAGAATATCGACAACGGCGCAGAGCAGGATGTCGCTCCTGTGGCAGATACTTCCCACGGAACCGTTTATTATGGGTATCAGGGCTGTAAGACGATGGGATATTCCAATACCAGGCTGCCGGATACACCACGGCATAAACTAAATTATACGGCAGAGGGAAATGTACTGACTGGCGTATGTACGGATGTTTCTTTGCATACAGTAACGATGACATTGACGGCAGAAGATGCGACATATGATGGAAAAGAACACAAAGCCGTATTAAATAAGACGTACAGCGATACGTGGAAGGAAGCAGCGACAGACGTTGATGCGAAAATTATCTATACGAGAGACGGCAAACCGACAACTGATCTGACGAGCGCGGGAACGATCAAAGCATCTGTGACAATGGGCGACGCAGTGATCGAAGTGACCTATACGATCAAAGCCACTCCAACCCCGACACCAACTGCGACGCCAACGGCGAGTCCGTCGGCAACCCCATCAATGACGCCAGCGGCAAGCCCGTCTGCGACCCCGGCAGCAAGTCCGTCCGTTACGCCGGCAGGCACGAATCCGGGAAGTACCCCTTCGGCCAATCCGTCAGAGGGCAACAAAGCTGCCGCGACCCCGGCACCAAGCGACAAATCCGTCATTGCACCGGGCGAAACCAAAGCACCGGAGACAGCAGGAACGAAGATTGCGTCAAAAAAAGGCGACACCTACAAAGTAACCGACACTTCCGGCAAAATACCGGAAGTCGAACTGACAAAGAGTGCAGCCAAAAAGAAAGCAAAAACGGTTGTAATTCCGAAGACGGTAAAAGTGGATGGTGTGAACTATAAAGTGACAGCAATTGCGGAAAAAGCATTTGCCGGCAATAAAAAGCTGAAAACGGTTGTGATCGGAGCAGATATCGAGAAAATAGGGGCAAAAGCATTTTATAAATGCGTAAACCTGAAAAAGGTTACGATCCAAACCACTAAATTAAAGGCGAAAACAGTTGGTGCAAAAGCATTTGCAAAGATTCACAAAAAAGCCGTTGTCAAAGTGCCAAAAGCAAAGAAGAAGGCATACAAAAAATGGCTGAAAAAACGTGGAATCGGCGGAAAACAGAAGATAGTGGCAAACGTATGACCGGTGTTGCAGAACAACTTCAATATTATCGCGGTAAGCTGGAAGAAATGTGTAAATACGACATAAACTGACAATATTCGCTTGTCAAAGCACCATAGATATTTTATAATAATCATTAGACTGGGACAACCGGTCTGGTGATTATTATTTTTTTTGAAAAAGGAAGGCGAGGAGTATGAATCGGAAAAGACTTGCAATATTGCTTATTATTTCTATGATCTTTTCATTTGTTCAAATACCGGAGAGTGCGCAGGCGGAGACGCAGCAGGGAGAACTGACGGCGCAGAGCCAATATTCGGCATCCAATATCACAAAACCATTAAACATTAAATACAAAGACCGACAGGGCGTTTTATACACATTAAACAATCAGGATCTTACCGCCAAAGTGGCTTCCGATAATCGAAGTTGTGATTTCTCGGACGTAGATGGTGTCTATGAAATTCCGGCAAAAGTGACGTTTAAAGGAAAAGAATATGTAGTACGCGAAGTGGAAGAAGAGGCGTTTCGTGGTGTGAATTTAAAAGAAGTTATTGTTCCGGATACGGTTGTGACAATCGGAGATTTTGCTTTTAGTACTTCGACATTAAAAATATTATCGCTGGGATTGAAGGTAAAAGATATGAATCGGTCTGCATTTTTAGCTGCTTCCTGCGAAATTTATATTAATGAAAATAATCCTTTTTTTAAGTTTGTGGGTGATGTGCTCTACGATATGGGAGAGATGAGTGTGGTGGCATATCTTGGCTCAGGAGAAAAGGATTCGCTTGTTATCATGGATGGGACGAAATCCATAGGAACGTATGCGTTTCGAAATGCAAAGATTGACAAAATTTACCTTCCGGATACGGTGGAATGCTTGAAAAAATATGCCTTTAGTTATTGCACGATGCGTTTTTTGGACATGTCTCATGTAAAGCGAATGGAGTCGTGGTGTCTTGAGGAATGTTCGAATTTGCAGAATATTTGCCTTGGTGAATTATCGTACTTGGAACGGTGGATAGGAACTGCAATTGGTTCCTGCCATAGTGTAAAAAATGTTTATATTGAGAACAGCATTAATCTGGGGAGGAATTTGATTGGATTTGATAAAGTCCAAAGTGTCATCGTAGAAAATGGAAATTCTTTTATCTCCGGTTATACAGAAAATGTAAACCTTAAATATTTGATCGTATCGGACAACTGTAAAGAATTTTCTTATGAATATATACAACAGACTCCGAACTTAACCAAAATGTATCTGCCGGAATCCATTACCACATTAAGTGAAGATGGTGGAGGTGGAAGTTATGATTCTAAGATACCTTATCACAAAACAACCTGGTGTGCAAAATCCGATAGTGCTGCGGCAAAGTTTGCGCAGGAAAATGGATATCCTTATCAGAATATAGATGAGCATACGCATGAATTGGTTTCGACTGTTTTTTATGAGGATGAGTTTATAAAAGTAACAGGACAATATTGCGAAGAGTGTGGATATGGGACAGATACTTCATATGAATGGAAAGAATTGGCAAAATATCCCAAAGAACAGAGCCCGACACTGGCTCCAACGACGGCACCGGATGCAGATGAAATTGTTCAGCTGGATGAAGAAGGAAAAGATAAATATGGCATTCCATATATTGTGGATGACACGACGCACACAGCGACAGCAGGAGCGGAAGGCTGGGATGATTATGTATATCAGGGAGAAGAGGATGGTGTAGTAGAGCTTCCGGCCTATGTAAAAAAAGGAAATGACGTGTATTCGGTGACAAAAGTGGGGGATTTTTTGTTTGAAAACAATGCCAATCTCCAGTCGCTCACAATCCCGGATACTTACGTACAGATTGGTGAAAATGCACTTAGTGGAAGTGGGATAAAGCACCTTTATATCGGAAAAAATGTAAAGACAATCACAAACGATACACTGGGAAAAATGAAAAATCTTGAGGATCTCGTGGTAGATGAAAAGAATGGCTATTATCTTATGTGGAATGGAGCAATGTACACTACGGATCTGACACATTTGATTGTCTGGCCGGCACAAAGAGGTGGAGCATGTTTTGTGCCAACTACTGTAGAGCGGATTGAAGATTATGCCTTTGCTTTTTCTAAAATAACAGGAGTTTATTTTCCGGCAAAGGGGGAACGAGAAAGACTTACAGTGGCAGCAAACAGTTTTTATTACTGTGAGAAATTAAATTGGGCGTGGATCAATGAGCAGTTTTGGTATGAAGGGAGCTGCTTGTTTCAAAACTGTTCCGGCTTGGAGACGATTTTGAATAATCAAAGCAGCTTTAATCTTACTTTGACAAAAATGTTAGAGGTAAATTCAAATGTAAAGAATCTTGTTCTTTTACAGTGTTTACGATATCCTGGTTCAGAAAAAATACGTATACCTAAACTACAAAATTTGCTGATGCCGAATGTGGTATCGATTTGGGATGATTACTTTTATGGCATCGATTTTTCGTCGTTGAAAAAATTGTATATTTCGGAATGTTTGTCGGCAATGGATGACGATGTATTTGAAAGTGCCACAAATGATCTTGTAATCTGTTCTGAAAGTGAAAAAGCGAAGGATTTTGCAGAAACAAAAGGATTTTCGTATATGGATCTTTCTGAGCATACGCATAATTTGCAGGAAATGGTCTTTTTTGAAGATGATACTTCGAAAGTAAGCTGCCAATATTGTGAAGACTGTGCTTATAGCGAAGGATTTACAGCAAAAAATAAAATGACGGGAGTTGAAGGGGATATTCCGACTCCGGCACCGGCAGCTCCGACACCCGGCACGACCCCAACAGTAACTTCGCCGGCGATGACATCTGCGAAACCAACTCTGTCGCCGACATCATCCAAAAAGCCAAGTGCGGCTCCAACGTCGACGCCAAAAGCGACGGCATCGCGCAAACCGAGTACCTCATCGGCAGTTAAACCAATTCCGAAGACCGGGATAGTAAATCAGACGGCTGCACCGTCTGCAACATCGGCGGCAGATGACAGTCCCGGACAAGATTTGCCGGGAAAATCCGTAAAACCGCCTGCCTGGAAAAGGATTCATACTAAAGACAATCGGAGCATTATCCTGCAGTGGAAGGTGGTACCCGGAACGAAAACTTATAAGATTTACCGGTCGGGAAAAGAAAAAGGAAGATATACAAAAATTGGAAGCGTATCAGCTTTGAAATTCTTGTTTCGAGACAGGAAAGTAAAGGCAGGTCGAACGTATTATTACAAAATACAAGCCGATAACGGAGCCTTTTCGAACCTAAAGAAATACGCGGTAAATGGGATGACAGCGCCGGAGGTCACAGTTCGCAAAAAAGGCTCCGGAAGGAATGTTTACCTGGAGTTTCGCGTAAAGAAATACAAAGGAAAATACGTTGAAATTTATATGAAAAAGAAAAATAAATTTGTACGTATTTCATTGAGCGAAAATAATATTAAAAAATACAAAGGAAAAATGAAACTCAGATGTCTTCTTAAGAATAAGACGCTGTCCTTTAAAGTCAGAACGTTTGATAAAAAGAAAAAGGCGAAAAAGTACAGCGTATATTCTAAAATACTGATGGTGAAGGTGTAAAATTCACTTGTCAAAGTGACAGGGATATTTTATAATAGTGATGGTGACGCTGGGAAAACCGGCAGATTTACTAGTTATAAATCAAGGAAAGTACGGAGGTAACGGAAAAATGGAAATCGTATGTTTGGACTTAGAGGGAGTTTTGGTACCGGAGATCTGGATCGCATTTAGCGAGGCGACAGGAATCCCGGAATTGAAAAAGACGACGAGAGACGAACCGGATTATGATAAATTGATGAATTTCAGACTTGGAATTTTGAAAGAGCATGGACTTGGCTTGAAGGAGATTCAGGAAACCATCGCAACGATCGATCCGATCCCGGGAGCCAAAGAGTTTTTGGATGAACTTCGCAGCATGACACAGGTTATCATCATCAGCGATACATTTTCCCAGTTTGCCGGACCGCTTATGAAAAAATTAGGATATCCGACGATATTCTGCAATGAACTTGTTGTGGCAGAAGATGGCGAAATTACAGGATTTAAGATGCGCTGCGAACAGTCAAAACTGACGACAGTAAAGGCGTTGCAGTCCATCGGCTACGATACGATCGCAAGTGGAGACAGCCACAATGATATCGGAATGATTCTTGCAAGTAAAGCCGGATTTTTGTTTAAGAGCACGGATGCAATCAAGGCAGAATATCCACAGCTTCCGGCGTATGAGACATATGACGAACTGATGGATGCGATTAAGGAAGTATTGTAGAATAAAATGAGAATGAATGAATTACAGCCGGGGCAATGTGCCTACATACAGGCAGTAGAAGGCGAGGGAGCACTTCGCCATCATCTGCTTGATATGGGGTTGACACCCGGTACAGAGATTACCTTACAAAAGATTGCTCCGATGGGAGATCCGGTCCAGATTAAAGTTCGTGGCTACGAACTGACGCTTCGCTTGGAAGAAGCACAGAAGATCGAGATTGATGGAATCCATCCGGAGGAAAGCTGCAATCCGGAAAAGGAACGGGCATATCAGGCAGTTCCTCATCCGGGAGTAGGAGAACTGGGAAAAGCAAAAAAAGAAAGAGAAGAAGATGAAGCAAGAAGACTTCCCAAGGGAACGCCGATTCGGTTTGCCCTTGCCGGAAATCAAAATTGTGGAAAAACCACGCTTTTTAACCAGCTTACCGGAGCAAATCAGCATGTCGGAAATTTTCCGGGTGTGACGGTAGACCGGAAAGACGGTACGATCCGCAACCATCCGGAGGCGACGGTAACAGATCTTCCGGGCATTTATTCCCTGTCCCCCTATTCCAATGAGGAAATTGTGACAAGGGATTTTTTGTTGGATTCTAAACCAACGGGTATTATTAATATTGTGGATGCATCAAATCTGGAACGAAATCTTTGTTTGACGATGCAGCTGATGGAACTTGGAATTCCGATGGTACTTGCACTCAATATGATGGATGAAGTGCGTGCCAATGGGGGATCCGCGCGTGTCAATGAGTTAGAGGAAATTCTTGGGATTCCGGTTGTGCCGATTTCGGCAGCAAAAAACGAAGGAATTGATGAACTTATCAGCCATGCTATGCATGTAGCGGAATTTCAGGAGCCGCCGGGAAGAATTGATTTCTGTCCGGACAGCAAGCAGGAGGAGGATCCAATCGGAGCGGTGCATCGATGCATTCATGCAGCAGTACATATGCTGGAGCCCGAGGCAAAGGCAGCAGGACTTCCGGTTCGTTTTGCAGCGACAAAAATGATTGAAAATGATTATCTGATCGAAAAAGAGATGCAGCTTTCCGATGAGAAGAAGCAGGCATTTCAGCAGATTATTGCCGTGATGGAAAAAGAGACCGGTTTAGACCGAGAAGCGGCCATTGCCAATATGCGATTTACCTTTATCGAAAATTTGTGTAAGAAGACACTTGTGCGTCCGCATGAGAGCAAAGAGCATCACAGAAGTATGATGATCGACCGTGTGCTGACAGGGAAATATACAGCAATTCCATGCTTTATCGGTATTATGGCATTGGTGTTTGCGATGACATTTAATTTTCTCGGAGCCTGGCTGTCAGATCTTATGGCTCTGGGTGTCGATGCTGTAATTTCGTGGATTGACAAAGGGCTTACTGCAGTCCGGATTAACCCGGTTGTGCATGATCTGGTGGTTTCCGGGATCTGTCAGGGCGTGGGAAGTGTACTTAGCTTCCTGCCGACGATCGTGACATTGTTTTTTTTTCTGTCAATTTTGGAAGATACCGGATATATGGCGCGTGTGGCATTTGTCATGGACAAACTGCTGCGAAAGACGGGATTGTCAGGACGGAGTTTTGTGCCGATGCTGATTGGATTTGGCTGTTCGGTGCCTGCTATCATGGCGACGCGTACGCTTTCGAGTGAGCGTGACCGCAAGATGACGATCCTGCTTACACCATTTATGAGCTGTAGTGCAAAATTGCCAATTTACACGTTGATGATCAGTGCATTTTTCCCGCGAAAATACCAAGCACTTGTGATGGTCGGACTGTATCTTTTTGGAATTGTATGTGGCATTTTGTATGCATTGATCTTGAAAAAGACAAAATTTAAGGGCGAACCGGTGCCGTTTGTGATGGAACTGCCAAATTACCGCCTTCCCTCTGCAAAAAGTGTGGTGCAGCTGATTTGGGAAAAGGCAAAGGGATTTATCCAAAAAGCATTTACCATTATCTTTTTGGCATCGATCATCATATGGTTTCTGCAGACATTTGACATTCGGCTTAATGTCGCAGAGTCAGCGGACGAAAGCTTGCTGGCAATAATTGGAAGCCTTGCGGCGCCGCTTTTTAAACCACTTGGTTTTGGCGACTGGCGCATTTCCACGGCATTGATTACCGGATTTACAGCCAAAGAAAGTGTGGTATCGACACTTACCGTTCTCCTGGGAGGAGATGTATCGCAGATACATACGTTATTTACCCCATTTACGGCATTTGTTTTCTTAGTATTTACCTTGTTGTATACGCCGTGTGTGGCGGCGGTCGCTACCGTGAAAAGGGAAATGGGAAGCAATAAAGCCGCATTTTTGACCGTAGTGGCACAATGTGTGATTGCGTGGGTGGCTGCATTTGCCGTACATGCATTAGGATTTTTGTTTTAGAATGAAGATAACAAAAAACTACGAAGATGTTGTGAAAAAATTTTGATTTTCTGCATATACTTGGTAAAAAAGCCGGGAGGCAGACTTGTGACTTGTACAGAAGCGATTTACTCGGAACAGGTATTGGATTATATTGTCTCTTCATATATCCGAGAAGAGACGTTGGTGGAGAGATACCAGCCCACGTGTTACAGCCGGATCAGCGGCGGTGGAACGATTGTATACCGAGAGGAAAGCAGGATTGACAGTCAGACGATCAATCAATTTGGCTACGGCACCGTGCCGCACGTATATGGGCTTATGGGATATGAAGCATTGGAGGCTGCCGGCGTGATGCAGATTCGCAGGCAGCCGTATTTGGATTTTTACGGACAGGGTGTGATCGTGGGATTTGTTGATACGGGCATTGATTTTACGCATGAGGCATTCCGTAATGCCGATGGAACGACGCGCCTTCATTCGATCTGGGATCAGACGATCCGCGAGGGCGGCCCGTCCCAGTTTGATTATGGCCGTGTGTTTTCGGAGCAGGAGATCAATGAGGCGTTAAAACGGGAACAGCCATCTTCCTATCTGCCGACGCGCGATGATATCGGTCATGGAACATTTTTGGCAGGCGTGGCAGCAGGCAACGAAATCCCAGGTAAGGAATTTTCGGGCATTGCACCACTTTCTCAGATTATTGTTGTCAAATGCAAAGAGGCGAAAAACAGTTACCGCGAATATTACCGCGTGCCGTCAAAAGTTCCCTGTTATCAGGAAAATGATATTATGGCAGGAATTATGTATATTCTGCAAGTGGCGTATTCTCTGGGGCGACCGGTCTCAATCTGCGTCGGCATGGGGAGTAATCTTGGAAATCATGACGGAGCCTCTCCGCTCTGTCATCTCATCGACATCAATAATATGGCAGGGGCAAGTATCGTCGCCTGCGCCGGAAATGAAGGTCCCGCCGGACATCATTATGAAATTACCAAAAAAGAAGAAGAAATTCAGATCGACGTTGCGCGGGCGAGTCTTGGATTTGTCTGCGAATTGTGGTGGCAGACTCCCGGAAGTGTGTCGTTTGATGTGATTTCGCCAGGAGGAAGTTCGCTGGGACTAACCCGGGCAGAAGATGGTTTGCAGCGGCAGAAACGGTTTCCCATCGAAAATACAAATCTTGAAATCCGAACCGGCCGCGTGCAGGGGCAGACGAGGGATCAAGTGATCTTATTCCGCTTCGAGGACACGAAGCCGGGTGTGTGGAAAATTATTGTCACCTCCCGGCAGGAGTATCCGCACTACCATATGTGGCTCCCTATCACCCAATTTTTGGAAGGCGAAACGGTGTTTACCCGCCCCAATCCGGACACGACAATCTGCGAACCCGGAAACGCCAGAAATGCGATTACAATTTCTGCTTACAACCCGGTCAATAATGCCTTTTATGCGCAGGCAAGCCGGGGATTCACGCCGAATGGCATTATTAAACCGGATGTCACGGCACCGGGCGTGGAAATCTTTGGACCTTATCCCCGTGAACAATACGGCACAATGACCGGAACCAGCGTCGCCGCCGCTGTCACGACCGGCATCGCCGCACTCTTTTTACAGCAGTTTAGTGTCGCTGAACTCAACGGAAACATTGTGCCGGAACTTTTGATCCGGGGAGCCACTCCGCGAGGCGAGGAGTATCCGAGCCGGGAGTGGGGATATGGGACGGTGGATGCGTATGCGAGTATTACTTTTGAGTGAGGGGACCATCGGTTTTCGCCTCGGGATCCGCTCGCGCTTAGAGAACGCACGCAGCGGTGCATGAGGACGCGAAGTACGCCCTCTATGCACCGGCGGCGTTCTAAATCCCTCACGAAAACCGATGGTCCCCCATAGAATTAAGGGGGAACCCCGGAGGGGGAGGCGGGTTGTGCAGCGACACGGGTTGCCTTTAGGGCGGGCAAGAAGCTAAAAAGGCAACGAAAAAAGAGGAAAAGGGCGATGCAGGTTGCCTTTAGGGTAGGCAAGAAGCTAAAAAGGCAACGGAAAAAGAGGGAAAAGGGCGATGCAGGTTGCCTTTAGGGCGGGCAAGAAGCTAAAAAGGCAACGAAAAAAGAGGAAAAAGCGAAATTAGGCTGCTTGTTTCCCCGACACCCCGGAAGAAGAAAAAGCAAGTCATTACAGAGGTGAAAGGAAATGCCCCCGCGGCTGCGCCACGACGGCAGGATGCCGCCTTACCTCGCTCTCTCGTATTTTTGTGGCAACTCCGGTCTCCGGTTGTGATTTCCCGAGCAGGGAAATCACAACCGGAGACCGGAGTTGCCATTTAAAAACACTGTGGACAGATTGCATTTCCGATTTACAAAACCGAAAAAATGTGGTACGCTAGAAAGAGACATACAGAGAAATTACAAGGAGGAATGGAGCGTGACAAATTGGGCATTCTGACAAATGTATTTTATAAACAGCGAGAGGATTTTGCAAAGCAGCAAAAAGAACAGGAAGAGCGGTTTACGTTCCCCGAAGAAGTGGAAGAAATCACAGATATTGTTTACATAGAAGATGGAAAAAAGGAACATCGGTTGAATGTTTACCGACCAAGGAAACGGACACAGGAAAAATTGCCGGTCATTGTCAATGTGCATGGCGGTGGGATGGTGATTGGAACAAAAGAATTTAACCGGTATTATTGTGCGGAATTGGTAAAACTTGGATTTTTGGTGTTTTCGGTTGAATATCCACTCATCCCGGACTGTATGATTTATGATCAGTTTGAGGCAGTAAGCCGTGCGATGGACAAGGTTCAGACATTGCTTGAAACGTATCAGGGAGATGCAGAAAAGATTTATGCTGTGGCGGATAGTGGAGGAGCCTGCCTGCTTACTTATGTGGCTGCAATGCAGAAGTGTGGGGCGCTTGCCGAGGCGGCAAGAGTGTTGCCGACTACTTTGCCGCTGCGGGCATTGGGATTGATCAGTGGAATGTTCTATACGACAAAATTTGATCAAATCGGACTTTTTCTTCCGCATTATCTTTATGGGAAAGGGGAGCGGCGAAAAGCATTTAAACGCTACGAAAGGCCGGATTGTCTGGAAATCATCAAAGCACTGCTACCGTGTTATCTGGTGACGAGTAAAGAAGATATGCTGGAGCATTACACGTTGCAGTTTGCTAAAGCCTTGAAAGAAAATGGAATGCGGTTCCAGTTGAAAGATTTTCGAAAAGATAAAAAACTCACACACGCATTCAGTGTGTTTGACCCATATTTGAAAGAGAGCAGAGAGACGATGAACCAAATGGTGCGGTTCTTTGAGAAAACGTAACAATCTTGAATAGTTATGTGAAAATAAATGATTGGAGGATGACAGATGAACTACGACGAGAATATATTTAAAGCAAAAGCAAATCAGCGGGCGAGAAAGATCTGGCTTATTTTTGCCTTGTTATTGACAGCGAACTATGGTTCGGATACCTCAAAAGGAATTCGCAGCGGTCCGTATTTTCTGACTTTTGTACTGCTTTGCTGGATTCCGTTCTTTGCAGGACAGATTCTTTTGAAAGTGAAGGGAATGGCGACAGATTATTATAAATATGAAATTGCGATCGGATATGGGATTTTCTATACCTTTGTAATCTGTACGACACCGTCCCATATCGCATTTACGTACATACTGCCGGTTACCAGTTTGCTTGTCCTATATAAAAACCGGACATTTATGATACAATGCGGCGTCGTCAATACGATCATTATCATTGTAAGTGCCGTCATAAAATATAATAATGGCATCAATTCGGAGAATGATTTCAAAGAATATACTTTGCAGCTTGCCTGTATTATCCTGTGTTACATTTGCTACGTCATGTCTATCCGCCATTTAAATGAATCCGACGGTGCGATGCTTGACAGTGTAAAATCCGATCTGAAGCGCGTTGTTACGACCGTTGATAAAGTAAAGACGGCGAGCAATACGATCGTAGATGGTGTGGCTGTCGTGCGTGAACTTGCAGCCGAAAATAAACACGGTGCAGATATGGTTGTTATGGGAATGAATGAATTGACGGACAACAATCGTACCTTGCAGGAAAGAACACAGTCCTCCCAAAATATGACAGAGACGATCAATACACAGGTGCAGAATGTGGCAGGGCTGATCGGTGAGATGGTAGAGCTGGTTCACGAATCCGTGGGGCATGCAAATGCTAGTCAGGAAGATCTCGAAAATGTAATTACAACGACGCAGCATATGTCAGAACTTTCTACGGAAGTAGAAAAAGTATTGCATGATTTTACTTCGCAGTTTGAGATGGTAAAAGAGGAAACCGGAACGATTGAGCGGATTTCCAATCAAACGAACCTGCTTGCACTTAATGCTTCGATTGAGGCGGCAAGAGCCGGCGAGAGTGGAAGAGGTTTTGCAGTCGTGGCAGAGCAGATACGTGTACTCAGCACAGAGACACAGGCATCTTCCGGACAGATTCAGGAAGCACTTGAACATTTGGAAAAAACATCTGCACATATGACAGAAGCAATCCAGAAGACATTGGAACTGATTCAGCTTTCGTTTGACAAGGTAAATCAGACCAATCAGAGTGTGGAAAAGATTACAGCGGATTCCGGACAATTAGGAAGAAACATCGAAGTAATCGACTCTGCGATGAAAGAAGTAGAAAAATCCAATACACATCTTGTGGAAAATATGGAACAGGTTTCCAACGTAGTGGAGACAATGACGCATCGCATCAGTCATTCCGATGAGACGACGAAGACTATGCTCAGCAAATACGCAGAGACGGCATTGAATATCGACAGTATCGAGCATGTTGTCGAAAACCTGATGACAGAACTTGGAATCGGTGGATTTATGGGCGTGGAAGATTTGAAAAAGGGTATGAAAGTAATGCTCATCTCTCATCCGGAAGAGGGTGAGCCGGAAGAATATCACGGTGAGCTTGTGGAGAGCCACGAAGACGGTTTGCTGGTAACTTGCAGCCAATTGCTTCCAATGTCAAATAAAAAGGAAATGGACGGCGAGATGCAGATTACCGTTGGTAATATTTTGTATTGCTGGGATAATGTAAAGATTACCAAGCCGTCAGAACATTATAAAGTCTTTTTTGCATCGCGTCCAAAGATTTATAACCGTCGTAAATATCCACGGCTCGATATGACGCTGAAATGTCAGATTTTGGATAAAGAATCCGGCGAAACATTTGATGGATGTATGGAAAATATCAGTGCGAATGGATTCGCTTTTTCCTCGAAAAATTCGTTTTTTGCTGAGGCAAAAGGAAAAGAGGTCACGATTACGATACCTGACTTTGAACTGAAAGATCAGAGGCAGCAGGAAGGTCGCATATTGCGTTGTTCCGACAACGAAGGAACATATATCGTCGGCTGCCAGATGCCGGAAGATAATTATGAGATCATGCAGTATGTGAACAATGCGATGGCATAAAAGAACAGCCATGGGAAAGGAAGGACATCATGATATCAGAACAGATGCAGCAATTGGTAAAAGGAAGTTCTGTGATCCGTGCCATGTTTGAAGAAGGAAAGATCATGGCGAAAAAATACGGAGCAGAAAATGTATATGATTTCAGCTTGGGAAATCCGAGTGTAGAGCCGCCGGCAGAAGTGAAGCGGGCGATGATCGACGTGCTGGAAAATGAGCCGCCGGGATATGTTCATGGATATATGAGTAATTCCGGTTATGAGGAAGTTCGTGCTGCCATCGCAAACCATCTGAATACACAATTTGATACCCATTTCCATGAGGAAAATATTGTCATGACCGTGGGAGCCGCCGGAGGGCTCAATGTCGCATTGAAAACCTTGTTAAATCCGGGCGATGAAGTAATTGTGTTTGCTCCGTATTTTGGAGAATACAATAATTATGTGGCAAATTACGGCGGAAAGGTCGTTGTGATCTCTCCGGACACCGCGACGTTTATGCCGAAATTAGATGAATTGGAGAAAAAAATAACAGCAAAGACCAAAGCTGTCATTATCAATACGCCAAACAATCCCACAGGTGTAGTATATTCTGAAAAAGTGCTGCAGGATCTGGCAAAAGTGCTGGAGGACAAGCAGACCGAATTTGGTACAGACATTTACCTGATTTCCGATGAGCCTTATCGAGAACTCGTTTATGGCGGTGTGGAAGTCCCATATGTGACAAAATATTATGCCAATACGATTGTTGGATATTCTTACAGCAAGTCATTATCTTTACCGGGAGAGCGTATCGGCTATCTCGTGCTGCCGGATGAAATGGCAGATGCGGAAGACGTGATCGGAGCCGCCAATGTGGCGACACGTATCCTCGGCTTTGTCAATGCACCGTCACTTCAGCAGCTGACGATCGCACGTTGTCTGGATGCCAAAGTGGATGTGGAAATTTATGACAAAAACCGCAGACTTCTCGTAGACAGCCTGCGCAAATTTGGATTTGAGTGTGCTAGCCCGGATGGTGCCTTTTATCTGTTTGTAAAGACGCTGGAAGACGATGACAAAGCATTTGTAGCGAGAGCCAAAGAAGAGCATCTTCTCTTGGTGCCGGGAAGTTCTTTTGCGTGCCCGGGTTACGTGCGTATCGCGTATTGTGTAGACTATGATATGATTGAGAGATCGCTGCCAGCATTTGAACGACTGGCAGAAAGTTATAAATAAATGGAGGCTATGATGAGTAACGAGATGAAATGGGCGAAAAATGTCCGCAAAGTGACCCCGTATGTGCCGGGAGAACAGCCCAAACAGACCAATATCATTAAATTAAATACCAACGAAAATCCGTATCCGCCGTCGCCGAAAGTATTTGACGAGCATGGAAAAGTAAATGTGTCCGGATTTTCCCTGTACCCGGATCCTTCGGCTTCCGTTTTGGTCGAAGCATTGGCAAAATACCACGGAATCGGAGCAGATCAGGTATTTACCGGTGTGGGTTCTGACGATGTGCTGGCACTTGCCTTTTTAACCTTTTTTAATTCGGATACGCCAATCCTTTTCCCGGATATCACCTATTCGTTTTATCCGGTCTGGGCGGAAGTATACCGCATTCCGTATGAATGCCCGCCATTGCAGGAAGATTTTACAATAAATGTGAATGATTATAAAAAGAAAAATGGTGGAGTTGTGATCACCAATCCCAATGCGCCGACATCGATCGCGTTGGGAACTTCGCAGGTGGAAGAGATCATTGCTGCCAATCCGGAAGTTGTTGTCATTATCGATGAAGCTTACGTGGATTTTGGCGGCGAAAGCGTACTGCCGTTAATTGACAAATACGACAACCTTCTTGTCGTTCGTACGTATTCCAAATCGCGTTCTATGGCCGGTATGCGTATCGGTTATGCGATGGGAAATCCGGCGTTGATCCAGGCAATGAAGGACGTGAAGGAGTCCATCAATTCCTATACGATGAATACCGAGTCGATTTTGATCGGAGCCGCTTCTCTGGAAGATGAAGAATATTTCCAGGAAAATATTAAGAAGGTTATGAACACCCGCGCAAAGACAAAAGAAGAATTGGAAAAACTTGGATTTGATGTCAAAGAATCCTGCACCAATTTCCTCTTTGCGGGACACAAGGACGTTCCGGCAAAAGAAATGTTTGAGAAACTCCGTGAAAAGGGCATTTTCGTGCGTTATTTCAATAAACCGCGTATTTGTGATTATCTGCGTATTACGATTGGTACCGATGAACAGATGGAATGCTTCTTAAAGGAAGTAAAAGCGATTTTACAGCAGTAAGGCACGCATCGGATTTTCTATCATAGGATAATACTAAGATGTTACCCGAATGGAGAAAAGAAATGCAAAGCCGAAGAAAATTAGAAGGAATCGATGTCAGTCATTGGGAAGGCAGGATTGATTTTTTCGAGGTGCGCCGTGCCGGTATACGTATCGTCTATATTAAGGCGAGCGAGGGAGCTCGGGGAGTAGATCCCGACTTCGAGCGCAATTACCGCGAAGCACAGACAGCGGGACTGAAGATTGGGTTTTATCATTATCTGACCGCGCGGACGGTCGAAGAGGGACGGGAACAGGCGAGACATTTTGCCGGGGTCATCCGAGAGAAGCACTACGAGGCTTGTCCGGTTATGGATTTTGAATCCTTTGGAGATCTGGACCGAGAGCAGATCAATGCGGTGTCGCTTGCCTTTTTAAGAGAATTAGAGACGCTTACCGAGAAAATGGTGGCGGTATACAGTGATGCCAGCAACGCAGCCAATGTATTTGACGAGCGGCTGGCATTTTATCCGCTCTGGATCGCCGAATACGGCGTAAAGCGACCGGAGATGAACAATGACTGGCGTGAGTGGGCCGGATGGCAGTATACGGACGCAGGGCGCGTCAGAGGGATCAAGGGAACCGTGGATCGTGATTACTTCACGGAGAAGATCCTGGCAGACCGAAGTACCGTGCTTCGCCCACGAGAATGTCCGGAAGAGGATAATTAGATAGAAATAGAAAAAAGACACGATGTTTATCGTGTCTTTGAAAATTCAAACTGGGCTAGCTGGATTTGAACCAGCGAATGTAGGAGTCAAAGTCCTATGCCTTACCCCTTGGCGATAGCCCAACATCCTACATATTAAAATAGGAAAAGGTGGGTAATGGGATTCGAACCCACGGCCTTCAGAGCCACAATCTGACGCGCTAACCAACTGCGCTATACCCACCAGATGAAATTCCAGCATATCAGCTGCTCATCCTGACATATCCGAAATATGGATATGTATCGTGTCAGGAGGGATTCGAACCCCCGACCCACGGCTTAGAAGGCCGTTGCTCTATCCAACTGAGCTACAGGCGCAGAGCCGCAAAATCAGAAGCCTGATTCTTTCCTTCCAGACTGCCAGCGAAGGAAACACCCTTGCTGACAGATACAAATTATATCATCAGCAAGGGCGTTTGTCAAGCACTTTTTTGCGTTTGACGGAAATTTTTCGCTGCTTTCGGTAGAAAACTCCGGGAAGCCTGCTGCACAGGCGGATTTAGCGCATTATCAATAGAACGGATTTTGTCCGTCGCCTTGAGCGCACGCCTTACAGGACAATATCCCCCGGCCGATAGCCCTTGGGCAAGGGCTCTTCCTCCAGAAACCGGAAATCTGAATCCTCCAGTGTCGGCAAAAAAGCCTCGAATGGAATCTGGTCAAACTCGCTGTGGTAGCTGCTTGCGCCGAACCAGCCGCCTTCCTTCGCCCGCAGGTTCAAATCACGCGCGAATTTGGTGTGGTTCGAGCAGTCATGCACGACAATCCCCCAATGTTCCACGGCGCATTGGCGCATCAGCCGGAACGTTATCTCCCGGCTCCAAATCGGCGATACATAGCCGCGGCGCGTCATGTACATGGGCGTGCCGATGTAGTTCGGCAGATTGTTGGGGTTCAGGTGCAGCTCGGCGCAGTTGATAAAATCAAGACCAGTGGCCAGAATTGCATCCTTTTTCTGCTGGAAATGCTCGTAAAAATCGGGCGTCATGGGTGTTTCAATCGCGACGGTGGGGATATACTTCTTCGCCGTAGCGATGCTCTGGATGACGTTGCCCGCGCAAGACGTTGCGCCGAGGTTGAAGCGCAGTTCGTCCAGCCCGGCCTCACCCAGCGCACGCAGATTTTCCTCCGTGCAGAGCGTGCCGTTGGTGTACATGTGCTGATGAATCCCGGCGGCGCGGAACTTGCGGATGATATCGGGATACAGTTCGATTTCCATGAACGGCTCCAGATAGACGTAGCTGACGCCGGTCGGTCGGTTCGACGTGCTGAGCAGCAGGTCGATATCCTCCACGCGGAAGTACGTCCCGCCGATTTCCCACAACCCTTCGCCGATGGTCTCTTGACAATCCAACTCGCCGTAATTGTAGCAGAACGGGCAGCGGATGTTGCACTTGTTCGTCCGGCGGATGGCGCTCAGTCCCGTGCCGGTCAGGCAGGACGTGCATCCCTTGGAAAATTTCGCCGGGTCACCGACGAAGTACGTCCGCCCGCCGAGCGTGTGCAAATCGGGAATCTGCGCCATCAGTTCCTTGTGGCGCGCGTCCACCGCGGTTTCAATCTGGCTGATGACGGCCCACGCCAACTCCTGCTGATGCGGCATCAGCGGCTCATCTTCCGGCAGCTCTGCGAAGAAGCGAAACCACATTAGCGCGTCTTTCTTGCTGATTTTCATGCGTTCATCATTCCTCCTGTGAATTTCGCTTCCATCATAGCACAATTTTGTACCGCGCGCAACCATTCAGCGCATCGGCTTGCGCTGCGGAAGCATCATTCTGCGTCCATTTCGTGAAAAATTTTCATTTCCCCCTTGACAACCCATCCGCACCGTGCTATACTATTTTGTGTTGCGGGGCATTAGCGCAGCTGGTAGCGCACAACACTGGCAGTGTTGGGGTCAGCGGTTCGAATCCGCTATGCTCCACGAGCCGAAATTCTTGGAGATGCAAGGGTTTCGGCTTTTTTTGTGCTGCTGTATACCCACACCGTACCCACAAACGACTTCTTTTCTGTACCCACGAAAAACCGCTATGCGCGTGAGTCTGCGCTTTTTACAGCGAGCAAATGAATTTTTCCATCTTGGCTGCTGCGTTTTGCGACATACGGTGGCTGACGTGTCCGTAGGTGTCGAGCGTGAAGGCGACGGTCGCGTGCCCAAGGGATAGGGAAAGCGTTTTGAAATCAATCTCACTTTGAATGGCAAGCGTGGCGTAGGTGTGGCGAATGTCGTGGAAGCGAACCTCTGGGCGGTTGAGCTTGCCGACCAGTGCCTTGAAATGGATGTACAGCGTCTTAAATCGGATGAACATGCCGTTGTCACGGGTGAAAACCATATCGTACACATTGTCCCATGATGAACCTGCAAGCAGACGCTGTCGATTCTGCTTCTCTTTGGCTTGCCTCAATGCGTCCATCACGGATGGCGCGGGATGAATCGTGCGCTCTTTGTGGTTTTTCAGCGAAGTGAACATCATTTTACCCTTGTCAGGCCCGGATGCAATGCGCACAAACTGACGGTACACACGGACAGTCCCCTTCGCGAAATCAATGCAATCCCACGTTAGACCAATCAGTTCGCTCTCCCGCAGACCTGTGAAGAAATCCACATAGTACATCAGATAGAACGGATCATCCTTGGCGATTGCCAGAAAGCGCCGTAGTTCTACATCGGAGAGTGTGTGCATCTCAGCCTTTTCCAACACGGGGAGTTCGCAATCCTCGGACACGTTCTTGCGAACCATGTCCAAACTTTGCGCCTTGGCAAGCATCCCATGCACCAGTCCGTGGATGTTGCGGATGCTCTTGGGCGACAAGCCGTTCTGCTGCGCTTTTGTATAGGTGCGCTGAATGTGCAGTGTCGTGAGGTCTTTCAGCTTGATGTGACCGATGTAGGGTACAACGTGCATACGGAAATCACTCTCGTAGTTGTCCATTGTCGAATGACGAATTTTCCCTTCCTTGAAGGTTTTGAGCCATTCCCAGCCCCATTCCTCCAAGCTCAAGTCGGTTCGCTCAATGCAGATGCCCTGCTCAACTTCCGTCATTCGGGCGGCTAACTTCGCTTTTGCCTCGGCCTTCGTCTGTCCGTACACAGCGCATTGCTTGCCGTTCAGACGATAACGACCTTCCCACAGACCATTCTTGCGCTGGCGAATGTTTGTTGTTTTTGACATATTTCCTCCTGCCTCAATCCGACTCAGAAGGAGTACAGGAGTACGCATCGTGTTGCAGTTGTCAAGGTACACACTGCTATTTTACGCCTCCTGTGCGGGAAATGCAAGATGAATTGAATGCTGTATTGATGTTTTTCGTGCTTCATGTATTGATTAGGTGGGGCATAGCTGCGGCAGAGAGTTCTGATTCAGCCATTCTTGAAGCATGGTGCGGTTGATGAGCAGCCGCCGACCAATCCGGAAAGACGGGAAATCCTTCTGGTCAGCCAACTGATAGGCGGTGTTGCGACTGATGTTGAGTTCTTCCGCAAGCTCCTTGACCGTCAAGGTCATCTTGCGATTGCTCTGATTGGGTTCGAGGGCGTGCTGACAGGTTTCGCCGAACAGCGTGAGGTTCATTTTCATCATATATAATAGCTCCTTGGTGCATGTATGTGAAAATAATTCGGACTTTGGAAGAGTGGAACATGGAACTGGAACAGAGGGCGACAAATGCTGAATAGGCGATATGCCTCTCCTTTCCAATGCACTTCTTTTTATGATGATATTTGTTCCATTGTTCCATGTGACTGGAATGCGGGATGGGACGAGAGTTTGCCGACGCTATACTTGGTTTGTTCTGGGTCGCAGTCACGCACCTCTGCTGTCTCCGGGTTAATGCGGATTGGCAGGAAACGACGATTTCCGCTGCGGTCGTGGGGCAGAAAATCCAGCTTGTTGGAAGTGCCTGCAAAGACACACTGTCGTGGTCTATCTGCCGGAAACTTGTCATAAGGCACTTTGTAAGTATCTTTCTGGCGGCTGAGAAAAGATTTGATTTCTTCCACGTTCTTGGCATTGCCCGTGGCCATCATCTCACTCATCTCGATAATCCAATGCCCCATTATCCGACGATAGACGTTTTCATCGTCGAGCTTTCGCAAATCATCTGAAAATCACTCGTCATTCCCTGCAAGAAAACGGAAGAAGCTGGACTTGCCAGCGCCTTGTCCGCCGGTGAGACAAAGCATCATATCGAACTTGTACCCCGGCTGAAAGATGCGCGTCACAGCGCCCAACATGAATAAACGCAGCAGCTCTTCATTCAGGTCGCAGATTTCCGCACCGAGAAAGTGATGCAGCGCAAATCGAACGCGGGGCGTTCTGTCCCAATCAAGATGATTCAGATATTCCCGCACAGGATGATAGCTGTTGCTGTTGGCTACTATCCGCAAGGCAGTGAGGATTTTCTTCTCGGACGTGATGCTGTAATGATTCTCAAAAAGCAACTCGATGAAGGCTAAATCGTCGTCAGCGAAGCAGCTGCCCGCCCGATGCCACGGCATATCACCGACAATGACCATGCAGCCGGTGAACAGGTCTTTGCGGATAACACCCATCAGCACGGGATCGTTTTCCAGAATCAAGACGCAATTCTCGACGGAACAAGCGATACTGCCATCCTTGCTGTGCGCAAGACGTGCGAGGAGCGCGGCGCGCTGCTGAGAAAGTAATGCCTCACTTTCCGTGCTTTTTCCAGCACGTGCGCCTGTGGTTGCTGTAAAGTTACGTTGCAAGGTTACGAACCTCCTTTATTTTTGGATGAAGAAATATCTCTCCACTATAACTGGTAAAAAATTTGACGTTTTTTACGCGATTCGCCCAAATTCCAGAAAAATTTTTGATGAAGCGGATTGAAATCATTTCATCCTGAATCGTTGGGCGCTTGGTGGAAACATAGCAGCAAGTATGAGCATGTCATTCTTGATAGCAACCTCCTTTCCGTTCTTGCGAAGGGAAATTTATATCCTTCTTCACTCTTGAACTGTAAAGAAAAGACCGTTTTGCGACACAATTTGAAGCGGTTCGCAAAATTTTTTTCTGGAACTGCTGAAAACAAGAAATCTGGGGAGTGCTACAGCGCTAATTCATCACATTCCTAAGCTGAATATGACAGCATCAACAGGCATTCTAAATTTATCCGTACGAAAACCCTGCTTACTAATTTCTTTCTCCGTGGTGGAAGAAGTAGTAGCAAGCAGGGTCATTTTGCTAAAAATGACAGTTTGCTTGTTGGGAACACATTTCCCAAACCCTATGAATGCAGCGCACGCGCTGCGGTTGTTAGACACACAATCGTATAACCAATAATTAGCGTGCTTCTCCTCCGCACTATTTCCCTCCAACCTATCGTAATTTCTAACCAGATGTGCTATAATAATTCGTGAATTTGCTTCATCGGGTTGCTTGCGGTTCAGTGGCTTTTCGGCTGAATGGCGGATGGACGGGTGTGACAGGTTTCTCTATAAGTGCGGATGGCAGCAGAAGGGATGTGTCGCCAGCTGCACTTTCCAACACAGTAGGCGGGAGGTAGCGAAATGCCGCAGCAGAATATGCAGGAGCTTGCACACGCACTGTTTCAGTATATCAAGGAGGTCTGCCAGCTGACGCAGAAGGAGATATTCGATGTTGATAAGCAGCCCGCATGGGTATTACTGAGTCAGCTGAATGACCCTGCGTGCGTGAAACTGTACAGCCGTGATACAGTGGATGACGAAACAGTCAATAATGATGGGAAACTGTTCTCGTTCCGCAAGCCTGAATTTACAGCATGCCCGGCACCAGATGCGTCGCTCCTCCGTTGGCTGCAGCCGGGTTGGGAGAATTATCGGAAACAGCCCGAGTACAAGGAATCTATATTACCGCCGCAGAAAGAAGCAACTGAATTTGAAAGTGAAGTGCCAGAGGAAGTCGAAAAAAAAGATGCGGGGCAATTGGCGCCGCAGCCGGAATTTTTCAAGGATGATCCGGCGCGCGTAGCCCTGTATAAAAGCTGGCTTGAAACTCGCAACGCTTGGGTGGAACGCGAAAAGCATACGGAGCGGCTTCGCGATACGTTCACTGACCTGTATACCATGAATCATGAGTACAGCCAGCAACCGGATGCGCTGGAAATTGTCATCGGGAATGGTCTGCTGACGGACAAGGAAAACAAGGAGATTCACCATCCGCTGTTTTTCAAGCGGGTGCAATTTACGCTGGATGCTGTGAACAACACGCTCGAACTGTACGATACAGATGAACCGCCGCAGATGTATTTGAGCATGTTTTCTGATATGGAGGGCGTCAATGTTGACATCGTTCGTCCGCTTGAACAGAAAGCAATCGAAGAGAATATTCATCCTTTGGATCATCATGAATGTGGTGATTTTCTGCGTTCGGTTACGCACCTTCTGCACGCCAGTAACTGCTATCTGAATGAAAATGAGCAAACCGCACATGGCGATGAGAGGATTGTTGTGCGCTGGGAACCTTATATTATCTTGCGGAAAAAGCCGAACGGCATCATCAAGGCGCTGGAAACCATTTTGACAGATGTGGATCAGGGGGCGCCTGTACCGCCAACAGTAGGGGACATTTTGGGCGGCACCGAAAAAGGAAAAAAGGAGAATACAGAAGAAGCGGAAAACGACGCACCTTCCGATGAGTTTGAAGCACATGACCTTCCGCTGGAAGATGAAGACATTCTGCTGCCGAAGCCTGCAAACCGAGAACAGATGGGGATTGTTCGCAAAATTGAGCATTCATCCACCGTCTTGGTGCAGGGGCCTCCCGGAACAGGCAAAACGCATACTATTGCCAACTTGCTGGGGCATTTCCTTGCGCAAGGGAAAACGGTACTGGTAACCAGTCAAACGTCAAAGGCACTGATGGTGCTGAAAGACAAAGTGCCGAAAGAGTTGCAGCCGCTGTGTGTAGCAGCTATGGGCGACAATCAGGCGGATATGCAGCGCTCCATTGACAGCATCATTGAACATACCACAACGTGCAACTATGCGTCGCAGCGCAGAGCGGCCGAGCAGTTGAAAGCAAGCCGCCATCAGACGCTGACGGAGCTGACGGAAGCGCGCAAGCTGGTGTATGCCATCCGCCACAAGGAATTTGAGCCGATTGTCTATGACGGCGACAGCTGGTCAACAGCAAAAGCGGCGGACTATGTGGCACAGCATGAAAGCCTGCTGGCACTGATTCCCGCCCCGGTCAAGAAGGGCGCACCTTTCCCGCTTGCGCCGGATGAACTGCAATGGCTTTATGCAAGCAATGAGCAGCTGACGGCGCAGGAAGAGCGCGAGCTGGCTGTCGGACTTCCATCTGAAAACGAGCTGATGGATACGGAGCAGTTTGCCGAGGGCTTGGAGTTGCAGCAGAACTTGAATCTTCAGCTGCAAAATATCAATGCCGGCGGCAAGGTCAAGCTGGTGTGGAGGGCGAATCGGTATGCAGTGGTCAATCAGTTGACAGACCAGATTTATGCGCAGAAGGGCGATGCTGCAGCGGAAACCGCGCTTCGGGATGCGCTGACAGTCTACACTGAAAATGCTATTCCTGCGTGGGCAACGTTTGCAATAGCGGATGGCGCGGAGGATGGGCTTGCCAGAAAACGCTGGGAACAGCTGATCAGTCTAATTGATGAAACGTACACGAAAGCGCAGCCTGTGCTGGAGGGACAGCTGACAAAGCCCGTCAAGATTCTTGCAGGTACTTATGAAACCCTCACGGCGCCTTTCTCGGAACTTCTGACAGATGCGCAGAAGCATGGGCAGGTCAAGAAAGGTCTGTTTATGGCGAAGGAAAAGAAAAATGCGCTGGATGCAGTGACGATTGCTGACAAAACGCCGACAACCCTTGATGATATGCAAAGGGTAACGGCATTTTTTGAGGTGCAATCGCTACGCGAGCGGCTGGGGCTGCTATGGGACAGCCTGATTGCTGCACATGGAACGCGGCGCTTTGCAGACCTCGGCAATGAGCCAGAGCGCATTTGCCATCAGCAGCTTCAAACCATTGAATTCTGGGTCAATTGGTATCGAAAAGGCAGAATTGATTTGTGTAATCTGGCATCCAAGGCGGGGCTGGGGGACGCGCTGATCCAGCCAGTCCATAGCTTGGCAATGATGACGGATGAGAAAGCTGCTGCCGCGCTCCGTCATATTACGAATCTGATGCGCCCTGCTGTGTACCTGCTCCATTTGGTCAACGCGCTGTATTCGTTTACGCATAGCAGGGAAAATACGCTGGAGCTGCTGAAAAACCGCAGTGATTCGGTGATATGCGCTGATTTGCAAGTGGCGATTGAAGCGGAATCGGCAGAGCAATATGAGGCAGCGCTCAATCAGCTGTCTGCAATTCAGGAAAAAGAGGAGGTGCAGCGCAAGCGCACGCTGTTGCTGGACAAAATCAGCGAATGCGCGCCTGCGTGGGCGAACAGTATCCGCAATCGGACGGGTGAGCACGGAAACGCTTCTGTACCGGAGAATATCATAGAGGCATGGAAGGTTCATCAGTTGTCTATGCTGGTGGATGAAATCATCAACACCCCCTTGCGGGATGCGGAAAAGCGGGTGACGGATCTGACCGCCAAGTTCCGGAAGGAAACCGAAAAACTGGCCAGCGCGCAGGCATGGCTGCACTTGCAGTATCGAATTGACCGGAATCCGCAGATGCGCCAGATCCTCAACGGCTGGAAGATGACGGTGACCAAAATCGGCAAAGGCACCGGGAAGAATGCGCCTGCTCTCCGCGAAGAGGCGCGCAAGCTGATGATACAATGTCAAGCGGCAGTTCCTGCATGGATTATGCCGGTATCCAGCGTAATGAATGCTGTTGATCCTTCCAAGACGAAATATGACATCATTATTATTGATGAGGCCAGCCAGTCCGACATAACTGCTGCGGCGATTTTGTATATGGGCAAGAAAATCATTGTTGTTGGCGACGATGAACAGGTGAGCCCGATGGCGGTCGGCATTGATGACAGCAAAATTCAGAATCTGATGACGATGTTCATCAAAGGAAAAATCCCCAATGCCCACCTGTGGGATGCCAAGATGTCCTTATACGATATTGCGGAGCTGAATTACCGTCCCCTGATGCTGCGAGAGCATTTCCGCTGTGTGCCGGATATTATCGGATACTGCAACATGCTTTCCTACGAAGGCAAAATCGAGCCGCTGCGCGAAGCAGGCAGTTCGCCCTTCAAGACGGCGATGGTTTCATATCGCGTCAACGGGACGAGAAGGGGACGCAATAAGATAAACGAAGAAGAAGCAGCGGCAGTGGTTGCATTGATACAGGCTTGCTTGGAGCAGCCGGAATATGCAAACAAATCGTTTGGTGTCATTTCCTTGCTGGGGGATGATCAGACGAAGCTGATTGAGCGGAAACTGTATGATGCCATTCCCATTGCGGAATACGAGAAGCACCATATCCTATGCGGAAATGCTTCTAACTTCCAAGGCGATGAACGGGATGTCATTTTCTTGTCAATGGTGGACAGCAATAATGGCACAGGTCCGCTGTCCATGGCGTCTGGCGAGGGACAAGGTTCTAATGGCAAGGCAATGAAGCAGCGCTATAATGTTGCCGTCAGCCGCGCAAAAGACCAGCTGTGGGTTGTTCATTCCCTTGACTACACCGCTGATTTGAAGCCCGGCGATATGCGCAGACGGCTGCTGGAGTATGTGACGAATCTGGGGACGGTGGCAGCGAAAGCAAGCGAGATTGAGGAGGCGTCGGATTCGCCCTTTGAAGCAGCGGTGGCGAAGGCGCTTGTGGGGAAAGGGTATCACATCGTCCAGCAGTGGCAGGTTGGCGCGTACTACATTGATATGATTGCGATTTGCGGGAAGAAGCGAATTGCCATCGAATGCGACGGCGAACGCTGGCACAGCGGCGATAAGATTCGGGAGGATATGGAACGGCAAGCTATTCTGGAACGCCTTGGATGGCGATTTATCCGTATCCGCGGCAGCGAATATTATCGGAATCCTGCGCAGACGATTGAACGTGTGGTCAGTGAACTGATTGCAGCGGGAATCCAGCCGGAAGCATCTGACATTGCAGGCGGAAGCCGTGAGAAGGACGCCTTGCTGGAAAAGGTGAAAATGCGCGCGGGGCAGTTGCTGTGCGAAGATGATTCAGAAATTATGCACGAAGATGCTGCACCGCAAGTGGAAATAGAATTACAGCCTCAGCAGGAGCCGCCAGTGCAGGCAGAACAACCGAGCGAAAGACAAGCGGAGCAGATTACAATGCCTTTTGAGCTGGTTGACCTGCCTCCGATAAAGGAAAAAGAGCCGGAAAAGCCGAAAGAGAGCGGGGAAGAGCAGCTTGTTATGCCCTTGCCGGAAGATGATTTGCTTGCTGCGCTTGCAGAAAGAGGATTCCGCTATTTGGACAACCGGAAGTCATCGGGGTTGCTGTGGGTCTACTATGATTCCGAAAAAGTAGGGCAGCTCATTGAATTACGCAGTAAGTTCGGCTTTCAATCCAAATTGGAGAAGCGCGGCGCAAAGGCAACTGGTAATCAAACGGCATGGTGCATAACATGGAAGAAATGAGGTGCAAATATGAAGAACGAGCGGGAAATTAAGTACGAAATCGTCAATGAAATCGGCGTGATTTCGGAGGAAGGTCAGTGGCGGCTTGAACTCAATCGAGTCAGCTGGAACGGGAGAGAACCCAAATACGACCTGCGGAAATGGACGCTCAACCACGAGAAGATGGGCAAAGGTGTTACGCTTACGGATGCCGAACTGGTGAAACTCTGCGACATTTTAGCACAGGAAAAAGCGTTCTTGGCGGAAGAAGACAAATAAGAACCCTTATACTATTTCCAAATTCACCTGCGCCATCTGCTTGCGCCTTTTCCGCTCTGGCGTCTGCTTATTCCACTTAGCGTAGCGCTGCTACGCTGCATTCCACTCCCGTTAGCCAGAGCGAAAAATTCGCGGCGCATCTTGGCGCATTCTCATTGGGAAATAGTATTAACGTTTTTGAGGGGCTGTTTCACTGTGATTTGTCAAAATCATGTGGGGCAGCCCTTTTTCATGTCAGCATACAGAAATGTGAAGAACTCCACGCCGCTGAACAAATCAAATGCTCAGCCTGACGAATACGCATCATCGTGTCTGCCCTCATCAAGGCGGGTTTTGCCTCCGTGCAAAAACTGCTGAAACCTTATTGACTTACGCGCCGAAAATGTTGAATTGGGCAAGAAAGACGCAAAAAATCTTCATCCAGTGTATAATGTCACCTGTCAGGAGGGATACGAGATGCAGCGGCTGATTTGGAATCCATATTTGCCGGAAGGGACGTTCATTCCCGATGGCGAACCGCATGTGTTCGGCAATCGCCTGTATGTGTACGGCAGCCACGACAAAGGGCGGGGAATGCGGTACTGTCCGGGAGATTATCAGGTGTGGTCAGCACCAGTGGACGATTTGACGAACTGGACGTGCGAAAAAACGGCGTATCATCGGCGTGGAAAGGGCAATCGGCTCGGCATCCGCTGCATGTGGGCACCGGACTGCACGCAGGGGGCGGACGGTCGGTACTACCTGTACTTCTGCTTTGACTTCCAGAATAAAGTCAACGTGCTGGTGAGTAATACGCCGGACGGGCCGTTCCGGTATTATGGCGAGGTGCGGCATCCGAACGGGACGTTGTATGGGCAGGGGAAAGATGACATCATGTGCTTTGATCCGGCGATTTTTCGGGATGATGATGGCAGCGTGTACCTCTACTCCGGCTATTCGGCGAATGAATCGCTGCGGAAGATGCTCAATCAGCGCGGCATTCGCAATGTGGACGGCACGGGCGGGCAGGTGGTGCGCTTGCAGGCGGATATGCGGACAGTGGCGGAGAAGCCGCGAATGCTGATTCCTGGCTATAAAAACAGCGCGGGGACGGGCTTCGAGGGGCATGAGATGTACGAAGCGTCGTCCATGCGAAAAATCAATGGACGATATTACTTCATCTATTCGTCGCGGCTGAGCCATGAACTGGCGTATGCGGTCAGCGACTATCCAGACCGGGACTTCCGCTACGGCGGCGCGATTATATCGAACGGCGACATTGGCTATCAAGGGCGAAAGACGGAAGATGCACTGAACTACTGGGGCAACATCCACGGCTCGATTGTGCAGGCGGCTGGGCAATGGTATGTGTTCTACCATCGGCAAACGAATCGGACAGAACAATCCCGGCAGGGATGTGCAGAACCCATTCGTATTGATGAAAATGGTCGAATTGCACAGGTCGAAATGACCAGTCAGGGTTTGTACGGCAAGCCGCTTCCCGGCGCTGGTACTTATCCGGCGTATATCGCCTGCAATTTGTACAGCGAGCAGGGGGCTATCAAATGCACCTACGGCCCGTTCTGCCGCCATCAATTTCGGATGCACCCGTGCTTCCGCATGGGTCGTGACGGGCATCAGTTCATTCAGGACATGCGGGATGGCGCGACGGCGGGATTCAAGTATTTCGACATGCAGAATCCGAAGAGAATCAGCGTGACGGTGCGCGGGGACAGCGGAACGGTGCTGGTGCGCACGTCGCCGGAGAAACAACCCATTGCGGTGATTCAGATTGACAAAACAAGTGCGTGGCGGACGTTCTTAGCAAATCTGCCGCCGCTTGCAGGGAAAACAGAACTCTACTTTACCTTTACGGGCGAAGGAAAGATGGACTTCCTCTCCTTTGCTCTGCACGAAACAATGATATAATCCGGCAATTCCGCCGGTTATAGGATTTATAAAGGGGGAACAAACTCATGCGGAAAAAAGGTTGGCTCAAATCAGCCGCAGCCGTGGCGACGAGCGTCGTCATGATGGCAACAGCGGGCATGACGCCTGTGATGGCGGAGGTAAACACCTTTGCAGGCGTTGCGCAAGACGGGCGCTACTACACGGATTACACGACACTGGAAGACGCACAGGCAGCTGCCGCGCAGCTGGCGATTCAGATTGCGTCGGAGGGCGATGTGCTGCTGAAAAATGCGAATCATGCGCTGCCGCTCCGGGGCCATGAGTGCATCAGCATCTTTGGCATCGCGCAGGATGCACTGGCAGGCAGCACGACTGCGGACGTACTGCTGGCGGATGCGCTAGAAGCAGAAGGCTTTCAGGTGAACAAGTCGCTTCGGCAGTATTACGAGAAAATCGGCACGACTTTCGGGTTGGAAGACACGGCGTTTGACCGCGGCGTGGAGAACTCCTACGGACTGTATGGTGATGTGGCGATTGTCGTGCTGTCGCGCGGCGGCGGCGAAGGCAGCGACATGCCGACAGTGACGGGGGAAGAGGCTGACGAGAAGGATTTGGCGAGCCATACTGGCTACGTCACACAGGCGGACGGCAAAGTCTACAAGCATTTCCTGCAGTTGACGGACAGTGAAGAAGCGCTGCTGGACTATGTGAAGGCGCAGGGCTTCAAGAAGATTATCTACTTGGTGAACTCCTCGGAAATTTTCGAGATGGCTGACCTTCAGAATGATGATGCGATTGACGGTATCCTGTGGATTGGCCGTCCAGGTCAGACCGGTACGATTGGTGCGGCGCGAATCCTGAGCGGCGCGGTGAACCCGTCCGGCAAGACGGTGGACACTTGGTACGCGGACTTTACCGCTGACCCCATCTGGCAGAACTCCATCGGCAACCAGCAGGTCGGCAGCGACGTGACCTACACCGTGGCGGGGCAGGCGACGGACACCGTGACGACGGAAGCCGCGGGCATTGGTGGCACAGCGACGGCCTATCACGGCGTGGACTACGAAGAAGGCATCTACGTCGGCTACCGCTACTATGAGACGGTGGCAGCGGACAAGGAGGCAGCACAGGCTGGCGCAGGCGAAGAATGGTACAGCAAGGCGGTTGTCTATCCCTTCGGCTACGGTCTGAGCTACACCGACTTCCAGTACAGCAATCTGGTCGTCAAGGCGGGCGACGAAGTGATTTCCGACGGCGCGACGCTCGATGCTGCGAAGCTGTCTTCCAGCGTGGAGACTGGACGCGCGCAGATTGAAACCATGACTGTTCAAGTGGACGTAACCAACAGCGGCAGCGTGGCGGGCAAGGAAACCGTGGAAATCTACGTCAAAGCACCCTACACGCCCGGCGAAGTGGAAAAGGCGCATGTGAAGCTCGTCGGCTTCGGCAAGACGGACGAATTGCTCCCCGGTCAGACACAGACGCTGAACATCACTGTCAACGTGCAGGACATGGCTTCCTACGACGCGACGGACGCGAACCACAACGGCACGAAGGGCTATGAGCTGGACGACGGCGAATACACCCTGATGGCGATGAGCAACGCGCACGGCTGGGCAGAGCAGGATGCGGCAACGTATCAGGCGGTCAGCTTCAACCTGAATGCGGATGCGTATCTGCAGCTGGATGACTTCAGCGGCAACGAGATTTCCAACCTGTTCTCCATCGAGAACGGCATCTTCTACACCCTGCGCGATAACAACGGCAAGTATCAGTTCAACGCTGATCCGGATGCGAAGGAAACGCAGCTGTCCCGTGCGGACTTTGAAGGCACGTTCCCGGTTGCGCCGACGGCGGCTGATCTGACGATTTCTGAAAACACGAACAAGTCTCTGAACTACTGGGACACCTTCAACGCGGACGATACCGAGAACTACGGCGATAACAAGACCATTGATGGCGTTGTGTACGAAGCAGACGGCTATCAGACGGATTATCCGTGGATGGCAGACGTGGAAGCGGCAGCGGACGAAATGACTGCTTGGGATCAGACGGGTACTTACGGCATCCTCCTGCGTGAAATGTCGGGCATCAATCCCTTCAGCGAGGACGTGCTGACCGACGGTCGCTTTGCGGGCAAAACGGGTAAGCAGGCATGGTGCGAATTCATGAACTCCCTGACCTTTGACGATGAAAAGGCGCTTGTCGGTCAGCTTCAAAAGCTGACGATGGACTCGATTTCCATGAATGCGCTCAATGGTCAGGACAGCGCGTGGAATTATGCCAGCACGTTCAACTTCACTTGCAACACCATTCTGGGGGCAACGTGGAATCCGGAACTGTCCCGTTCCAAGGGTGTTCTGATTGGCAACATGGCACTGCTTTCGGGCAACAACACCTGGTGGGGCAACTCAGCAAACACGCATCGTTCTCCCTTTGCGGGCCGTGTGTTCGAGTATCCTTCCGAAGATCCGATTCTGACGGGCATCATCTCCTCCAACGAAACGCTGGGCGCGGTTTCCCGCGGTCTGACGACGTACATGAAGCACTGCGCGCTGAACGATCAGGAGACGTTCCGCAATGGTCTGAACCTGTTTGCGTGGGTATCGGAGCAGGCGGTGCGTGAAATCTACTTCAAGTCTTTCCAGCTGTGTGCGCAGGAAGGTCAGGCGACGGGCGTCATGGGTGCGTTCGCTCGTGCGGGCCGCGTGAGCATCAACGTCAACTATAACTATGTGACGGGGCTGTTCCGCAAGGAATGGGGCTGCGATACGATTTCCTTCACGACGGATATGTACGTCGGCATGAAAAACTGCACGCCGCTGGACATGCTGGTTCGTGCTGGCACGGATACCATCGCAACGTCGGAAATGTCCGGCACTTGGGACGCGGACAAGAAGGCGGTTGTGCTGGCAGACGGCACGGTCAGCGCGGCGCAGTGGTACACCACCCGTCAGTGCGCGATGATTTTCCTCTGGACGCATGCGAACACGGCGATGAACAACAACGGCGTTGATTTCTCTGACTGGACGGCGCAGGAACTGCACGTTTCTCAGGCGGTTGCACCGGAAAATCTGGATGTCAAGAGCGGCGTGGAAGCGCAGAAGATGGTCTACACCATCAGCAGCGGCGAACTGCCGTCGGGTCTGACCCTGAATGAGGACGGCACCATCACTGGTACGCCCACCGCGAAAGCGGGCGTGTACACCTTCGGTGTGCAGGCGGCGGCGGACAACTGGGTGAAGGCGAAGCGCCAGTACACCATGACCATCGACACGGCGTTCACCATCGACGAGACGGAAGCGTATCTGGACGAAGAATTCTTCGCGGCGATTCAGTCGGACATGGTCAATGTGGACAATTACAGTCAGGGCGTTGTCTACTCTCTCAAGGAAGGCAAGCTCCCGGCGGGTCTGACGCTGAACGAAAACGGCGAAATCACGGGTACGCCGTCCGAAACGGGCAACTTCACCATCACGGTGGGTGCGCTGGCGACGAACGAGGTTCGCGTGGGCTGGCGCCGCGTGACGACGGTGGATGATTACGAGTACGAAGTGACCATCAGCGTTGTCGAGTAAACAATCATAGCTCGGAAAGCAAGTGGGCGGGTCTGAACCCCCACGAATGGGGGATGCGGCAGCAAGATATTATTCTGCCGCATCCCTTTCCGAGTCAATGAATCAGAACAGCAAATGGGGGTTCAGCATGAATCGTATGAAGCAATGGGTGCGTACAGCAGCGCTGCTGCTTTCGGCAGTGCTTTTGGTGGGATGTGCGGTGGTCTTCGCGGCGGAAAACACTGCGCATCGGGTGACGTTTCATTTGAATTATGTGGGCGCGGGGACGCTGGACGTGCAGCAGGTGACGTCCGGTGCGCTGCTCACGCCGCCGGAAACGCCCGTGCGGGACGGGTATGTCTTTACCGGGTGGTATACCAATATTACCTGCAACCACGGATTTGACTTTTCTACTCCTGTGACGGAGAATCTGCGCCTTTTCGCAGGCTGGAAGCCGCTCTCCGTGCAGGTGATTTACTATTTGCTCAATGATAAGGGCGATGTGCTGACGCTTAGCGCCGTGCCGGGCGAACTGCTCACGCCGCCGGACGAACCTGTCCGCGACGGCTATGCATTCACGGGCTGGTATCGGAACGCGGCGGGCAGTCTGCCATATGATTTTTCTCAGCCTGTGCCGGAACATGACCTGACGATTTATGCGGGGTATACGCAGAAGAAAGCAACGGTCACGTTCGTCCTCTATGACGACGAAAGCATGACCGAGCAGGTGGAGCTGGGCGGCATGATGCATCGCCCGGATGACCCGATTCGCGACGGCTATGCCTTTGCGGGCTGGTACACGATGGCGACGGGCGGCGACGCGGTGGATTTTGCACAGCCTGTGCCGGAAGACCGTCGCGTGTTTGCACACTGGGAGAAGACTGCGGCGACGGTGACTTTTGATGCGCAGACCGGCGAAACGCAGACGGAACTGGTGACGATTGGTCAGATAGCCGCGCAGCCGCAGAATCCGGCGCGCACCGGCTATGACTTCGACGCATGGTATTCCGATGCGGCGTGTACCAACCGTTACGATTTTGCGCAGACCGTCACCGAGGACATGACGCTCTACGCGGGCTGGACGCTGCATTCCTACACGGTTTCGTTTGACCCGAATGATGGCAGCGGTCAGGCGGCGACGCAGACCGTTGCGTACGGCGAGCAGGTGCAGGCGGCGGACGATCCGGTGCGGGACGGGTATGACTTCATCGGCTGGTACAACGATGCGGAAGGCACGGCGCGCTACCGCTTTACGGATGCGGTGATACAGGATATGACGCTCTACGCGGCATGGCAGAAGAAAGAAGAATCGTCCGGCGAGAGAATCATCAGCTATCAGTACAATTACGACGACTTGGGCGAATACACCACGCAGACCTATAAGGCGACGCGCAAGATGCGTGCGCCGGATAATCCGGTTCGTCCCGGCTATTACTTTGCGGGCTGGACGCGCGACCCGGAAGGGACGATTCCCTTTGATTTCGCCAGCGAGCGCTCGACCAGCTCCTTCACGCTCTATGCCCGATGGCTCAAGGGCTACACCTTCGAGGCGGAATACACCTACCTCGATGGCAAGCCAGGGCAAGGCACGTCGGACAACTGCATGGGCGTTGACCTGATTCAGACGCCGAAGGATGTGCTGGGCAACGGCACGAAGATGGGTATGAGCAACGACGCCTATGTCGGCAAGCTGTACTACAACGGCGCGTATCTGGACTTCTGCATCCATTCGGAGACGGAAGTGGCAGATGCAGTGCTGGTGGCACGCCTGACGCCCGACCTGTTCGACATGCGCTTCACGGATGAAACGTGGCAGGTACTGGTGAACGGCGAGCCCGTCAAGTACGGGCGGCTGAACCTGACCGGCTCTGTTGCGCAGACGGACTTCGACGCGGAAGGCAACACCATCAATGGAGACATGTTCAAGCGCCCGTTCAGCAACTACGTCCTGACGACGACGCTGCATCTGCAAGCGGGCGAAAACACGATTCGCCTGCTGACGAACAACAACGAAGACCACGGCGGCACATTCAACGCGGAATCGCCGCTCATCGACTGCCTGTATATCTATGCGGATACGGAATTGACATGGAGCAAGTGCTATCCGGAGAACGTCGGCAAGACGATGGACGATATTTCTTATGCGATTACCTACGACACGGAAAGTAAATGAGGAAAAGCAACATGAAAAAGCAAAAACGTGCAGGACGCGTATTCCTGCTGGCGGCGGTGCTGCTCGGCGTACTGGCACTGGTGCTGTATATCGCGGCGGGACGCACGAGCTTTGACCCAAACTACTCGGTGCTGGCGTTCGTGGGCATGGGCGCGGGCATTGTGCTGGGCATCGCAGGCAGCATCATCCGCTGGCGGCCGCTGTCCTTCCTCTCGTATTTGAGCTTCCTCTATGGCTTCATTCAGTATCTTGTTTCGCAGGCGAACCTGATTGCCAACATCTTCTACGATGTGGACGGCTCAACCTTCCCGCCGGCGTTCTATGTCACGCTGGCGGCATCGGCGGGCGCAGTCGTGCTGGCGCTGGTGGCGGGAATCGTCATGAAGCCCATACAGGACAAACAGTAAGGAGGATGGACATGAAAACAGGCAAGAAATGCTGGACAGCGCTGTCCGTGATTACGTCCACGCTCTTGGTGATTGTGCTGGCGTTGACCAGTACGGCATACAGCTATGAAGCGCTGATTAACAGGACGCTGGGTACGGTGAATTACCGGGTGGTGGACAACGGCAGCGAAAGCGAAAATACGCAGTACTATACGGCAAAGTACACTGATGGGCAGCAGATTCATGATTGGAGCGCTGACCTGAGCGAGCGGCTGGAAGCAGAAGGGCTTGTGCTGCTGAGCAATCAAGGTGCGCTGCCGCTGGACACGCAGAAGCCGTTGAAAGTCAGCTTGTTTGCGACGGGCTCGGTGAATATCAACAACAGTGTGCAGGGAATGCGCGGCGGTGTCGGCGGTGCGGCAGACAACAGCACGTCCCTGCTGACGCTTCGCGAGGCGATAGAAGAAAGGAAGGCGGGCGGTCAGCCTGTTGAGGTCAATCCGGTGCTGTGGGATTTCTACACCACGGGCGCGGGTAAGAGCTACGGCGGGCAGAAGCGCCTGAATCCGGAAACAAATGTGCAGACGTATTACATCAACGAAGTGCCGTGGTCGCTTTACGATGCGACGGTCAAGGCGTCCTTCGGTGACTACGGCGACGCGGCAATTGTTGTCCTCTCGCGCGACGATACGGAGGGCGCTGACCTGAATGTTTTTGGCAGCGATGGCGAAAACGGCAATTATCTGGCATTGTCCAAGGAAGAGCGGGAACTCATGCAGGAGCTGACGCGCCTGAAGGCGAACGGCACTTTCCAGACACTGATTGTGCTGCTCAACGGCGCAAATCCGCTGCAGCTGGACTTCCTGAAAGATGAAAAGATTGCAGTGGATGCATGCCTGTGGATTGGCAATACGGGCATGACAGGCATTCGCGCGGTGGCGAAGGCGCTGACGGGCGAAGTTGTGCCGTCTGGCCGACTGACGGACACGTTTGTGTATGACAACCTGTCTTCTCCAGCAATGGCGGCGTGGGCATTCAATCAGAATGGGCAGTTCTCTGCACAGTATGACACCAAGACGCTGAACAACACGCAGAAAGCGTATGGCGTGTACAGTGAGGGCATTTACGTCGGCTATCGCTACTACGAAACGCGCTATGCGGACGCGGTGGAGGGGCGCAGTGGAACAGGGCTGTACCACTATGCGGATACGGTGGCGTATCCGTTCGGCAGCGGCTTGTCCTACACGTCGTTCGCATACAGCGACTGGCGGGTTCAGGAGACGGAAAACGGCTATGATGTTTCGCTGACGGTGACGAATATGGGTGATACCTTTGCGGGCAAGGAAACGGTGCAAGTGTATCTGCAAAAGCCGTATACGGACTATGCCATCGAGAACGGCATGGAAGTCGCAGCAGTGGAGCTGATTGGCTTTGCAAAAACGGATGATCTGGTGCCGGGTGCGTCGCAGCGCCTGACAATTGCCGTGGAGAAGCAGGATTTCACGTCCTACGATACCTACGGGCTGGGCAGCTATCTGCTGGATGCTGGAACGTACTATCTGGCGGCTGGACGCGATGCGCATGATGCGCTGAACAACATCTTGGCGGCGAAGGGGTACACTGTGGCGGACGGCATGGATGCCGACGGTGACGCGGCCCTCTGCACGGCGATTGAAGTGCAGGCGCAAGACCGCGTGACGTACACGGTTTCTGCGGAAACGGGCGCAAAGATTGAAAATCGGCTGGCGGATGCGGACATCAACCGGAATGCCGGTGCAGAGGGCAATCTGGTGACGCATGTCTCCCGCAGCAACTGGATTGGCACTTGGCCGAAGGAAGCGATTCAGCTGGCGCTGACCGAAATGTTTGCGCAAGAACTGCAAAGCGACCGCGAACCGGACACGCAGGGCGAAATGCCGACCATGGGCGTGGACAGCGGCTTGACGCTGATTGCACTGCGCGGCAAGGACTATGACGCGCCGGAATGGGACACGCTGCTGAACCAGATGTCGTTTGAGGACATGAACACGCTGCTGACGACTGCCTATTGCACGACAGCGCAGATTGCCAGCGTATCCAAGCCGCAGACGAACGAGCAGGACGGTCCGACTTACTGCAAGGAAGGCAAGACGGATTCGCGCTTCCCGTGCGAGGGCGTGTGGGCAGCTTCTTTCAATACGGCGCTGCTGACGGAAGTGGGCGAAGCGCTGGCGAATGACAGCCTGTATGTGGATTATAACGGCATGTGGATTCCCGGTATCAATATCCATAGAACGCCCTATGGCGGCCGCGCACACGAGTATTTCTCCGAGGACCCGTACCTGACGGGCATGATGGCGGTTGCAGAAATTAACGGCATTCAGCGCTATGGCGTGATTGCCTATCCGAAGCATTTTGCCTTTAACGATCAGGAAGCGAACCGCAACGGCATCGCCATCTGGTTGAATGAGCAGGCGGCGCGCGAAATCTACCTGCGCCCGTGGCGGTATGCGTGCAGTCCGGCGTATGGCAATGCGCACGGCGTAATGTCCTCCTTCAACCGCGTCGGCAACCTCTGGACGAGCGGCAGCGATGCGCTGGTGAATGGCATCCTGCGCGGCGAATTTGGCTTTAACGGCATGATTGTGACGGACATGGCGGACGCAAACGGCACGGTCTACATGTCCTGTGTGGACGGTATCATGGCGGGTACAGACCTGTGGCTGAGCTCTGGCAAGGATCACAGCTTTGCGGCGTATCGGCAGAACGCGACGGTGGTGCGCGCCATGCGGGAAGCTTGCAAGCGTGTGCTGTACAATGTGGGCAATTACAGCGCGGTCATGAACGGCTATTCTGCCAATACGCAGATTGTCCGCGTGTACACATGGTGGGAGATTGCGCTGCTGAGTACGCTTGGCGCGCTTGGCGTGCTGACGCTGCTCTCGGTTGGAATGCTTGCCAAAGCGTATCGGAAGAAGTAACCGGTCCCAAAGCGGACAGCGGGGAGAATGCTCTGCTGTCCGCAGGGAAGGCAGGAAAAGGGTGAGAAAAATATGAAGAAGGAAGCATGGAATGAGGGCTGGCTCGTTCGTCACCTGAATACAAACGATGCGTGGCAGCAAATCACCCTGCCGTATGACTGCATGATTCATGAACAGCGCTCGGACGACGCGGAAGGCGGCTGCAACAACGGCTGGTTTATGGGCTATGACTACGAGCTGATGAAACGCTTCCGGTGCAGTGATATGCAGCTGAAAAGGCGCATTCGCACTTATCTGGAATTAGAAGCGGTCTATCGCCAAGGCGAAGTGTACTGCAATGATCAGCTGGTGGTCAAGCGCGATAACGGCTACTTGAATCTGACGGGCGAGCTGACGCCCTATTTGCGCGAAGGGGAGAACACGGTGCGTGTCATTGCCCATAATGCGCAGATGCCCAGCGCACGCTGGTATACTGGCGCGGGTATTTACCGCCCTGCGTGGTTGTACGAAGTGCCGAAAAAACACATTCTGCTGCACAGCCTGCGTATCAAGACAATTAGCATTTCCCCGGCGAAGGTGCAGGTGTCCGGTCAAACCAGCGAAGCAGGCACGGTCACGGTGGAAATTCTCGACGGTACGAAAAGCATGACTGCTGGAAAAACGCAGAGCGACGGAACGTTCAGCATCGTGCTGGATGTGCCGAATGCCGTCTGCTGGGACACAGAGCATCCGCAATGTTATGACTGCCGTGTTTGCTTTGAAGAGGATGTGTGGCAAGAATGGTTCGGTATCCGCACCATCAGCTGCGACGCAAAAAATGGCTTTTGCCTGAACGGGCAGCGGGTGCTGCTTCGCGGCGCGTGCATCCACCATGACAATGGTTTGCTGGGCGCGGCGGAATATCCTGATGCGGTGGAAAGAAAGGTGCAGCTGCTCAAATCGGTCGGGTACAACGCGATTCGCTCGGCGCATAATCCCTGTTCGGAGGCACTGCTGGCGGCGTGCGACCGCAACGGAATGCTCGTGATGGACGAGTATGAGGACGCATGGCTAATTCACAAGACAAAGTACGACTATGCGGATTTCCTGCCGAATAACTATCCGCAGGATATTCAAGACCTTGTGCAGAAGGACTATAATCATCCGTGTGTCGTGCTGTATTCACTGGGCAATGAGGTCTCGGAAAGCGCAAAGCCAGAGGGTGTGGCGCTGTTTGAACGCATGAAGGCATATCTGCGCACGCTCGATGATACCCGCCCGGTCACATGCGGCATCAACATCGGCTTTAATCAGGCGATGGCGGCGGGGCATCCGTTTTTCAGCAACGAGCGTGCCATGAATACCGACGTGCATGACTTGGGAACGGAAGAAAAGAATCACCGAAAGTGGAAGTATGGTTCGCTGACGATGAAGCTGAATGCGTTGATGCCGGGTTCTGACCGCGCGACGCGCGAGATTTTTGCGGCCTCGGATGTGTCGGGGTATAACTACGGTCTGTTCCGTTATCGGATGGACAGGAGAAAGTATCCGAACCGGGTGATTCTGGGCAGCGAAACATTCTGTGTCGATACGGAGCACTTTCTGCGTGCGGCAGCGCGGGATCAGGGAATCATCGGCGATTTCGTCTGGACGGGCATTGACCACTTGGGCGAAGTCGGGCTGGGCGCATGGGAATGGCGCGAGGATGCGCCGACTTTCTTGCACAGCAGCGGCTGGCTGACCTCCGGCGCAGGGCGAATTGACATTACCGGAAAGCTACTGCCGGAAGCGTACTACACCTGTGCAGCATATGGCTTGCTGAAAAAGCCGTATATCGCGGTCGAACCGCCGAATCACCGCGGCGAACGGCATAGCCCGTCCGGGTGGAAAATGACATCGGCAGTGGCCTCGTGGGCATGGAATGGCTATGAAGGAAAGAAATGCCGTGTGGAGGTCTACGGCTGCGGCGATCATGTGTCATTGTTCTTAAATGGGGTTCGGCAAGGCACGAAAAGCCTGAAAAGAAAGTGCCGTGTATTCTTTCAGCTGGCTTATCAGCCGGGTGTGCTGACGGCAATTCTGTATAACGAGAAGAACGAGAAGATGGCCAGCAGCAGTCTGCTGTCACTTGACGGGCAGAAAAAACTGATGCTGGAGCCGGAAAAGCGGGAGACCGCGACGGAAGAGCTGTGCTATGTGCGCCTTCGCGTAACAGATAGTGCCGGAACGACGGACGTGCTGGCGCGGGATAAGGTGCGGATTCAGGTGACAGGCGGCGAGTTGCTGGCATTCGGACACGCCTGCCCCTACAACAAGGACGGCTACGGCGGCGACGAGACGACCGTCTATCGCGGCGAAGCAATGGTCATCCTCTGCGCGAGGTCAAGCGGGGTGATGCACCTGACGGCGGCAAGTTCCTGTGGAACAGCGGAAATCGACATTCCAGTTCGGTGATCATTCGGCGCTGTATCAGACGATGGATACAGCGCTGCTTCCATTGCAAGAAAAGCATCGGTATGGTATAATCAACAGAAAGGGGGCGAAAATGTGATTGCCATTGCGATTGTGGAGGACGACCAGCAGGAGCAGAAGCGTTTGCAGCAGTACCTGATGCGGTATGCGATGGAAAATCAGCAGACGTTCAGCTTTGCGCTGTACAGCAATGCGCTGGATTATCTGGAAGATAAGCAGAAGTTTGACATCGTATTCATGGACATTATGCTGCCAAACATGACGGGCATGGAAGCGGCGGCACGGATGCGGGCATATGACAGCAAAACGGTGCTGATTTTTGTGACGACGATGGTGCAGTTCGCCATCAAAAGCTATGAAGTGGATGCGCTGGACTACATTGTGAAGCCGGTGAACTATGCACGGCTGACGATGAAGCTGCAAAAGGCGATTCGTGTGATTGAATCCAATTCCGGCGGGACGGTTATCATAAATGATGCGCAGGGGATGATTCGCTGCTCAACAAATGAGTTGCTGTATGTGGAAGTGCACGGGCATAAGCTGGATTATCATACAACCAGTGGCATTTACAGTGCATACGGCTCGCTCAACGATTTGGAGAGCGTCCTGCATACATACAATTTTATGCGCTGCAATGCCTGCTATCTGGTCAATCCGCAGTTTATCAAGAAAGTTAACAGCCGCGATTTGCTGGTGACGCTGTCAAACGATGAGACGCTCAAAATATCGCAGACGCGGCGCAAGGGCTTCATCAACGAGCTGACAAACTGGCTGGGGCAGGGGAAAAGTTGATGATTACATGGATTGGGGACTTCTTCGTTGCGCATGGCTTCGTGCTGGAATTGGTGCTGGCAGCATGGGTGTACTGCCATTATTATGAGCGCCGGGAGAATTTTGCGATTCGAGCTGCGGCGGCGATTGGGCTGATGCTGCTCAATTCTGTCCTTTGGCATCATTTGTCGGGCATTATACCGTCCAAAGCGTGGGCAATATCAGCGATGGGCATCGCCAAGTATCTGCTGTTTTTCCTCATTGGCTATGGCAGCATTCAGCTGTGCATGAGGTGTGAAAAGTCGGAGGCCATGTTCTGCATGACCTGTGCATTGGCGACGCAGCATTTATCCTATGTGCTTTATGATGACGTGCTGGCGTTATCCGGCTGGGCGTATGATTCTGTACAAGCAGTGGCGATTATTTCAGCTGTCATGCTGCTTGTTTATCTGGCAGCGTACTATCTGTTTGTCCGCAAAATGAAACAGCACCCAGAGCTGAGTTTTCAGAATCGCGAAAATCTGATTGTCGGCGGCTTGCTCATCCTGTTTACAATTGTCATCAAATTCATCATGGAACCATACTTGTCTGCTCGAAGCATGACGAAGCTGTATGTGCTGGTCAGCATCTACGACGTAGTATGCTGCGTGCTGGCGCTGATGCTGGAACGAGGCCTGTTCCGCAATCAGGCGCTTACCGATGAAAAGAATTTCCTTACCCAGCTGGTGCATATGCAGGAAGAGCAGTACCGCACGTCCAAAGCCAACGTGGAAATGGTAAACATCAAGTGCCACGACATGAAGCATCAGATTTCCCACATCACCAGCACGACCGATCCCGACGCGATTCGCGAGCTGGAACAGATTATCAGCGTCTACGACTCTTCCCTGCAAACGGGCAACGAAATCTTGGACGTCTGCCTGATGGAGAAGAAGCTCCTGTGCGAGAAAAACAGCATCAAGCTCGACTGTATCGCGAACGGGCAGTGTCTATCCTTCATGCAGCCATCCGACCTATTCTCCTTGTTTGGCAATGCGCTGGACAACGCGATGGAGGCGGTGTGCAAGCTGGACGACGTAGAAAAGCGCATCATCTTCGTCAGCGTGAAGGAAGAACTCGGCATGGCGATTATTCATGTGGAGAACAACTACACAGGCGAACTCATCATGGCGGATGGCATTCCGCGCACCTCCAAGGACGACGAGTTTTACCACGGCTACGGTGTTAAGAGCATTCGTATGGTGGTGGAAAAGTACGACGGCAACATGGCGCTCCTGCCGCAAAATGGGATTTTTAATCTGAATATTACGATTCCTGTGCCAGAGGAGTGAGAAGGGGAAAATAACGATTGCAGCAAAACAAGCCGAACCTGACCGCTTCAATCTGACCAATACCATTATCAGTACCATTAACCGGGTGGGATGCGATGGGATTCGGAGTGAAATTGTTGTGTTGGATGGTGCACTATGTATTCCAGATGGTACATGATGGGACGCAGGGGGAAGCAAGTGACGCGCTTCGAATCCGCTATGCTCCACCATCTCCATCAGCAGTCGAACATTCGGCTGCTGATTTTTTATTATCCGGAACAGGAAGCAGGTTTTCAATCTCGCTGCTTGCGCCGATGGCTTCAATATAAGATACTTGGCGGCTGTCACGAAGATTGTAATAGATAATCAGTTTCTCATCGTACAGATACACGGTATTGATGAACACATCAATGATGCGGCGGCGGAACGCTGGGTCAAAGCAATCCCCTGTGCAGAATTGGCGCAGCCACGCGCAGACCTCTTCCTTCGTGTAGACGATGGACGCGGCGACGCGCAGCTTGGAGAGGTCGATTTCCATATCAGTCTTTTTGGCATCAAGTTCTTCGCAGCGCTTCATGAAGCGGTCGCGCATTGCGTCCGTCGTTGCCTGAATGCACAAGTCCATCGTTTTCTGAATTTCGCCCTCGGTCAGGGCAATCTTCTGCTCAAGCACTCGGATGCCTGATTTATCAAATTCCCGCTCGTATTCGGCTACAATGGCGCTTGCAATGTACTCCGTTCGCGCAGGGGTCAGCACATAATCAAGCGTCTGCTCGACAACGTACCATTCAAGAAAGTCTTTTCGCTCATTGGCTTTCTTGCATTGGTGCTTTTTCTTTTTCAGGGAGCAGGCATAGTAATTGTAAACGACACCTTTGTGATTCTGCCCGCATTCAGCTGTTATGGGGCTGCCGCACAGGCCGCAGAACAGCTTGCCTTGCAGTAAATACTCCGTTTTTGCACGAGCTTCTCCGCCGCCGGTGCGCCGGTTGCGAGCAATGCGTGCCTGTACGCGGTCAAACAGCGGCTTATCCACGACGGCAGGAAGTCCGCCAGGAATCTCGATGCCGTTATAGGTGTATTCGCCAATGGTCTTTCGATTTTTCAGGATGGACAAGAGCCAGCTCAGCGTGACAGGTACGCCGCGATTGCTTCGCAGACCGCGCTTGGCAAAGTCGCTGACGATGGATTTCGCCCCTTCGCCGCTGTCGTAGCGCATGAAGGCTTCCCGAACGATGACGGCGCGCTCGTCGATGATGGTCAGCTTCTGGTCGCCATCGACGCGACACCACCACGGCAGTGTTCCGCCGACGAATTTGCCGCGCAAGGCACTTTCGCGCATTCCGCGGGCGATTTTCTTCTTCAAGTCAAGCGAATAGTATTCCGCCGATGCTTCAAGCAGTGCTTCGAGCAGCACACTTTCGTCGCCCTCGCCCACGTTTTCCATAGCCGAAATGACCTTGACACCGTACTGTTTCAGCTTGTGCTTGTAGGTGGCGCTGTCATAGCGGTTGCGAGCGAAACGGTCGAGCTTCCAAACGAGTATGCGTTCAAATTGGCGCTTCGATGCGTCTTTTATCATACGCTGAAAATCGGGGCGTTCATCCGTCTTGCCAGAAATGGCACGGTCGATGTATTCGCCGATGATGGTCAAATCGTTGCGCTTTGCATATTCATAGCAGTCGCGCAGCTGACCTTCAATGGACTGTTCTGTCTGGTTATGGCTTGAATAGCGCGCGTAAATGACAGCGTTCATGTGCATTCTCCTTTCAGGAGCATCATATACGGATAGCCTGTGGAGAAAGTCTTGCGGCGGATGCAGGTACAGCGGTGGAAGCCCGCTGGAATCAGGTGTGCGGATGGCGCGCGGGAAGAAAGTGCCGAGCGCAAAGACAAGACTTTTGGTTTACAAAAAAACGCGGCGGTGGTAATCTGGTTGACACGCCGTGCCGCAACTGCTTTTCAGATTTTCTGCACTTTTGTCAACTGACTTACAATAGAAGCACCAGCACGCCGACCACGAGCGCCGCAACGCCCAGCACCTCGACCAGACACCCGCTGCACCCGGTCATGCGTTTCATTTTTGCCCGCCGCCCACTACGAGTCGTCGGGACACCTGTCCAGCGGGCGAAACGCTGCTTCGCGGACGTGATGCCCAGCGCGCGCTTCCACGAGAAGCCACGGCGGCGATGATGAAAATAATGACGGCGACGTGCCATAATGGAATACCTCCTATTCGCTGTACTTTTCCCCTCTGCTGATGCGCAGGGGGGCTTATTTTATTTCTTCTGATGATTTTTTCGGGTGACTTTCCAGCAGTTCCAGCGCCACCTGCTGATAGATGGGGTCGGCGGCGGCATAGGCGGACACATAGCGTTCAATCGTGGAAGAACCAGAAGACGGCGGAGAGACTTCGTCTGTCCAGCCCATCAGGTACTCCGGTGTAGTGTGGAGGGCATCGGAAAGCGGCTGGAGAATGCTCACGGGCATATTCTCTATGTCGTCGCTTTCATATCGGTATACTGTTGCACGGTTTTTCCCGATGCGCTGTCCAAGCTCATCTGCGGATAATCCGGATTGTAAGCGGAGCGCTTTGATTCGTTCGCTCGTTTTGCTCACATGCTCACCTCCTGTTTGGCAAGTATAGCACAAACGTCGCAAATATGCAATGGAAATTGCACGATAGCAGAAAATTTCGCGAATGTGCGATTTTACTATTGACAACGTTGGCGGAGTGCGCTATACTCTTAGATGAAAAGTCGCAAAGATGCGACAAGTTAGGAGGAAACACAATGGATGTTCGTAAGCTGAAGGCTGCAATGGTAGCTCGCGGCATCGGCGTTGATGAGCTGGCGCGCGAAACCGGGCTGTCTCGTGCGCTTGTATATCGCCGTTTGGCGAAGCCGGATGACTTTTCTATTGGTGAAGTGCGCCGTGTATCGGAAGCGCTGGCACTTTCGGCGGCAGAGGCAGCGGAAATTTTTTTTAGTGCAAATGTCGCATAAATGCGATTGCAGGAGGTGCCATCAAGCCATGACCAAAGAGGAGCTATTGGAGCGAATCAACGACATTCGGGACGGACTCGAAGAACTTGCCGATGATGCTGAAAGCATCGACGTGGAGGAAAAGATCGTGCGGAACACCGCCTTCAAAATGCCCTTTGCGGATGTGAAGCAGATGCTTGCCGCAGGTGAGATTAACCTGTTCCACGTCGGCGATCTCATCATCAATCATCATGAGTTTTTCGGCGCAGTCGCTTGGGACGTTATCGGCATCAATGTCGATATGCCTGTCAGCGGCGCAAAAGTGCCGACGCTGACTCTGCTGATGCACAATGTCATTGACTGCGGGTTCATCTATGACGAGGAAAGTGAAGCCTTCCCGTGCGGACATGCGCATTATCCTTCTTCGACAATCCGCAATGTGCTGAACACGAGCTTTCTAAGCGGCTTTTCCGAAGCAGACCGCGCGGCAATGCTGGAAGTCGAAAAGACAACGTACACGGTCGATTCGGAGGGCGGCAAGCCCGAAACCACGGCGGACAAGCTGTTCTTGCTTTCCTGCACAGAAGTCGGATTTCCTGTTGATGGCTGTGTGCGCGACGAAGGCGCAGCATATCCGTTCTTTACGGGCAGCAAAAGCAGGCGAAAGAAGGACGCGGCAGGCTTTCCCCATTACTGGTGGCTGCGTTCGCCGCACTCCAGAAACGCGAGCACTGCGCGTTTCGTGAGCACGACAGGCGCACGGGGCAGCACAGCTGCCCGCGGTAGCATTAGCGTGGCGGCAGCTTGTGTAATATCCGGAGGTGCCCCATGACGCAACAGCATCCCAGCAATCTCAGGCTTTCCCCGGAAGTCGGCATCCGCAGCCTGAAAGACCTGACGAAGGACGAGCTCATCTACTGCATCAACAACGCCTGCACCGACGAGTACAGGCTGAATTGGGCGCTGATTAGCGTCGCAGACAAGCGGCAGGAGGCGAAGTGGCGCAAAGAAGACGAAGCGATGGCGCAGCACAGCAAGCTGTCAAAGGAGCTTATGGCGCTCGTCTCGCCGTATGAAGGCATGCCGCTTTCCAAGGTTCCGCACGACGTGGTGCTGAAAGCGGATGCCCTTGCCCGGCGGATGCAGCGGCTGGAAAAAAGTTTTTTCCCGAAATAAGGAGGTGTCCCCATGTCCCGCGACCTGAAACCCACCGAACGGCTTGTGCAAATCGGGCAGACGGCGCTTCGTGCGCCGGACGGCTCTTTCCTGCCCGCGCAACCGCTCTACATCATCGTCGAAGCCGCGCCGGACGAGCCGCAAGACAAGCTGTTCAGCGCAGGCGAAGAAGAGCTTCTGACCGACGTATCTGGCATCTTCGCCAAGAAGTTTGCGCAGTACGTTCAGGGGCAGCAGTGATTGGCAGTTTACACTCCCTTAGTGGGAACTACAAAAAAGGAGGTTTCCCCATGACCATTGGCGAGAAGATGACCATCACGACGTGGCGTGCACGTCAGCTGGCGTACCTGGAAGAGATGTACTCCCCGGGCGAACACATGGGCAAGCTGATGAGCCACCTCGGCGCGCGGCACGTCTACATCCAGCTGTACGCGCAGATGCACGCGGCGCTGGAAAGTCTGCCGGAGCAGCCGAACAGCTACGTTGCCATGGCGGTCTACCGCAAGCTGCGCGAGGACATGTCCACGCTCGACGATATGCTTGACCAGCTGGAGGACACCGGGCTGCATGACCCGGACGAGTATGACCCCGACGGGGTGGAGGTGTGACGCAATGAGCCTGACCCCCATCGGCTACGTCGTTCAGATCCGCGTCGCGGACGTCCTGTGCCTGTACTTCACCCGCCTGTCCCAGGGCGGCATTGACCTGACTGCTGACCTCGACAAGGCGATGCTCTTCGACACCGAGGAGCGCGCCCACGATTTCGCCCTGCACGCCGGCTACGTCCTGCGCGTGGACGAGCAGAACTTTGCAGTCGAGAAGTGCTTCGAGATGACCACGCCCGACGGCGACGTGGACTTGATTGAAGAATCGCACGTTCTCCACCCCGACGACGATTTCCCGGACGACGACGATAACGATGACGATAACGAGTAAACGACAAGGAGGCTTCCCCCATGAGTTTCGAGATGGCACTTCTCGCCGCATTTGCCACGCTGATTGGCATCCCGGCGGCAATCCGCGCCCTCACCGAACTGCTGGTTTCCCTGGACTGCCGCACGGCATCGCGCCAGAAGCGCCGGGAGATTCGCGCTGCCATGGCGCAGCAGCCGTCTCCCGTCACCCCCGGCATGACCGCCATGATGTGCCGCGCGGGGGCAGCCTCCGAGATGAGAAGGAGGAATTTCTGATGGGCTTTGCTGACCACCCCTACTGTGTCGTGATCCAGACGCACGACCCGGATTCCACCGACTCCGCGCAGGAAAGCGCCTACGCGGACGAGGTGCTCGTGCTGGCGCTGACGCATCCGCAGGACGACGGGAAGATTATTCGCGGTAAGCTGATGATTAACGGCGACGCGAAGCGGCTTGCCCGCGCACTGCTGGCGACTGGCTTCCGCGATGCGATTCGTGGCGCGATTCGTGATGCGCTTGATGAGAGCGACAAACACAAGCAGGGCATTTTCGCCCGCCTGTTCCGGCGGAAGGAGGATGCCTGATGGCTGACAAGAGCAGCTTCTACCGTGAGCGTGCCAAGGCGCTGGAGAAGCGTTTGGAGCACGAGCAGGAGTGGGAAACGTACTTCCCCGGCATCACCAACCGCGAATACAGCACCTATGCGGACACTTGCGCGTGCGGCATGGCGCGGCGGCTGGACGAAATCGAGGCGGCGGATCTGGTCGCATCGTGGTGTGGCTTCCAGCGGGAGCGCATCACCATCGTGACGACGGAGAAGCCGCTGGAACGTAACCGCCACGGCGACATCCGCTGCGAGGACGGCGTTACCAACTACGACCGCCGCCCGGTGCTGGTGATGTCGTTCGCTGTGCGCACCCCGGACGGCGCACAGCCCCATGAAGGCACGATGCAATACATCCGCTTTGAGGTGCTGGGGCGGCTCTATGAGCTGGTGGACAGCGACCTGCGCGTGCTGTAACGGAGGTGGAGGATATGTCCGACGGCGTTCTGATTACCCTGATTATCTGCGCGACGGTGCTTGCGCTGGCGCTGATTCCGAAAAAGTAGTCTGTGCAGCATCCTTCTTGCCGCCGCGTTCTGCTTCTTCTTCCGCATCGGCTTCGGCTGTCAGCTCGTCTATCAGCTCCTGCACAGTGTGATAGACGCGCGTCTTGATTTCCCCTGTGGCAATCGCTCTCGCTTCCGCGACGGCTTCCAACAATTCTTTGTCATCGTACATAAAATTCACCACCTTTCGGCACTATTGTAGCATATTCGCAGCACATTTCGCAAGGAGGTTTCCCCATGAACGTATTCTTCGGCATCGGCCGCCTGACCGCTGATCCCATCATCGGCGTGACCAGCGGCACGGGTACGAGCGTCGCGCGTTACACCCTCGCCATCCCGCGCTGCCGGGCGGGCGAACAGCAAATCACCGACTTCATCCGCTGCAAAGCGTTCGGCAAGAGCGCTGATTTCGCTGCCAAGTACCTGCGCAAGGGTCAGCGCGTCGCCGTGCGCGGTTCGCTGGAAGTGAGCAGGTACGAGAAGGACGGTGCGCCGCAGACGATGGTGGAGGTCGTCGTCAGCCAGCAGGAGTTCTGCGACGCGCCCCGCAAGAAGCAGGAAGAACCGGACGACGACCGGGACTTCCCGGAATCGCTGGAGGAGGTGACGGGCGTTGAAACTCCCTTCTAATCCAGTGACTCCCGTGACGCTCGCCGAAGCGCTCAATCTCCAGCAGCAGGCGGACAAGCGCGCCAAGTACGGCAACGAGAAAATCACCATCAACGGCGCAACCTTCGACAGTCGGGCGGAATATCAGCGGTATCGCGACCTCTGCCTGCTGGCGCAGGCGGGCGCAATCAGCGACTTGCAGCGTCAGGTGCGCTATGAGCTGATTCCCGTTCAGCGGGACGAAGACGGCAACGTGCTTGAACGCGCTTGCTACTACGTCGCCGATTTCGTCTATGCGGGCGCGGACGGCTATACCGTCGTCGAGGACGTGAAAGGGATACGGACGAAGGCATACCTGATGAAGCGCAAGCTGATGCTGTACCGCTACGGCATCCGCATTCAGGAAGTGGAGGTGTAAGCGATGCTGACGACCATCGACCGCTCGAAATTGGCGCTCTGCCCGCTGTGCAGCATGCCCGCCATCCATCAATCGCCGTATGTACGGGCGGATGCGCTGTGGATTCGGTGCAAGACTTGTGGATTCCACGCCTGCGTCTTCAAGGACGAGACGACCGCGCGGAAGCTGGAGGAAACGGAAAATGAGCGGCCGGAACGAGCGCCCCAAGCAGGTTGACCGGATTCTGGACTACATGCGCCGCTACGGGTCAATCACCACGCTGGACGCGATGCTTGACCTCGGCATCCTGCGCCTTGCAGGCCGCATCAGCGAGCTGAAGAAGGCGGGTGTCCCCATCCGCCGGGACTGGGCGAAGGTCACAAACCGCCACGGGGAAACGTGCAACGTACTGCGCTACAGCCTGGATGACAGCTTTGGCAGCAGCCTCGATAGCAGCCTCGATACGCCCGGCGGCGAAGAATAAGGGGGGGCAGCACCATGCCGATTGTCAACTATGTGCGGGAACATATGCGGTTCATCGAATACGCGTCTGATGAAGGACTTTCGTCCGGAGAACGCCTTGTGTGGTATGCGCTGATGCACATCATCAACGGACGCGCACAAGGGAACATCTGGCCGGAGGGGTTCATCCGCATTGCGAATGACCGGCTTCTCGCACTCTGCCCCATGCAGTTAGGTGCCGTCATCATGGCGCGGAACAGCCTCAAGCAGCGCGGCTTAATTGACTTCATCCCCGGCAGCAGGAACAAACGCGCCCCCGCCTACAAAATCAATTTCTTCTCCCCCGAATTTCCGCCCGATTCCCCCGGCAAAGCGGAGAAAATGCAAAGTTACTGCGAAAATCGAAGTAACTACAATAATAACATGGGGAGTAACTACGATAATAACATAGGGGGTAACAACGGTAACATAGTACCAAACTATACGGAAAGAGAATACCAAACAGGGAAAACGGGTTACCCAGAAGAAGAGAATGAGGAATACACCGAAGCGGAACGCGCGTGTACGGGCGGGCGCGCGCGCGATAAGCAAATCGCCGCCATCTGGCGGTCTGATTTCGGTGCGCTGCCCACCCCGGCGCAGGTGCAGCGGCTCTCCACCGCGGCGGATGTGCTGCAAATGCCGCTGACAGTGCTGCGCGAAGCCGTCCGGTGCGCCGCCGCGACGGGCGCGAAGTCCCCGACGGCGTATGTGCTGACGCTCCTGCAAGACTGGCACTATGCGGGCGTTCGGACGGCGGACGAGGTGGGCGAATACGCCTATCTGCGCGACGTGGTGGAGGGCAGACAGCCCGGCGACCGCGAAAAAGCACAGCAGGCGCTGGCACAGATGCGCCGCCGCCATCAGCGCCTGCCGGAGGACAGCGAGGAAGGGGCGGACGGCTGATGCAAGCAAGCGACATGACAACGGAGCAGCTGATTCGCTACTTCCGGTGCATGGGCAGTGCGAACGCGGTCTGCCGCGAGCATCAACGCTGCCCGGATTGCCCGTATTACGTTCCGCAGAGCTACAACGTGCGCTTCCGTGACGCGGCGATGGAAATCGCCAATCGGCTGGAAGCAGCACTGAACCGTGGAGGACAAGCAACATGAGCAACCAATCCCCCTGCACCGACCCGCTCTACCCCTGCACGGCGCTGACGCTGGCGGAAAAATCCTACGCGCTGGACGGTCTGACTTGGCTTCGCAAGCACATGCTGGCGGTGAATTTCCGCGAGCTGGAGGCGGTGGACGCGGCGATCTGCGCCCTGCGCAAGGCGGCGACGGCGGATGACTGCCGGGTGCGCAAAATTCCTGTGTACGGCATGGGACAAGCGAAGGACGCGGCGTATTCCCAGCGCGGCGATGACTATCTGCTCGAAGCCCAGCGCGTCGCGGGAGAGAATCCGCCGAATGCGTCAGATATGCCGGAGAACGCCCCGAAGAATCCGCCGGAGACGGTGGAGAATGCCGAAAATTCGCCGAAGGTGCCGCCGAAAAAGCGAAATGGCGGCTGGCGGTGCTGACAGGCGATTCAGGAGGGGCGGACGATGCGGGCAAAAGAGTATCTGTCGCAGGTGCGTTTTCTCGACGAGCGGATCACCTGCAAGCTGGCGGACGCGGCGCGATTGCAGGACATGGCGACGCGCGTCACGCCCATCCTGCGGGAAGACGGCGTGTCTGGGGGCGGCGGCGCGCCGGATCGTCTGGCGGACGCGGTGGCGAGAATCGTTGACCTGAAAGCCGAAATCAACCGGGATATTGACCGCCTGGTGGACAAGAAGCGCGACATTGCGGCGAAGCTGGGCAAATTGACCGACCGGCGGTATTACGCGGTGCTTTTCCGGCGGTATCTGCTGTTTGAGACGTTCGAGAAGATTTCCTGCGAGATGAACTACTCGTGGCGACACGTCTGCTCCCTGCACGGGCAGGCGCTGGAGGCGTTTCAAAAGGTGCTGGACGCGGAAAAAGACGCTTGATGCGGCGTGGAGGTGAGTTTCAATCCACGCTCCCCACACGGGGAGCGACTATGGGTATACGACATTGGCAACAGTGTGTGATATTTTTCAATCCAGCCCCCACGCGGGGAGCGACCCGCGCTTACGCGTTTTCTTCCGTAGCCTTGCCGGAATCCGCGTGTTCTTCCAACTTGAGGGGAACTTTTCGCCCGGTGGAGGCTCACGGCACGAGCAAATCCACCGGGATTTCCAGCGCAGCGGCAACAGTGCGCATCCGCTCCAGCGGCACGGACTGCTTGCCGTACTCCCACAGCTGCACGACACGTTCAGCGCTTGCGCCGGTGTAGCCGCACATTTCACCAAGGGCGCGCTGGGTCAGTCCGCACTCCTTGCGCTTGCTCTTGATGAGGGCGGGGATGCTTTCGACAGGGGGATTAGACGGGTTGTAGCACATGATGATGACACTCCTTTCATGTACTATTGTGCCGCAATAAACATATTGTGTCAAGAGACGAAACGAAGATTTTCACGATTTTTCGCTCAATCTGCATGAAATGAAACCGTGAACGCTTGTCGCTTGCTTGACTTCCTGCCCTGCATATGTTACAATCAGGAGGTGAAGTATGTAAATGCTCGCTGTCGCTCTCTTCGCGGAGAGTGTGGATTGAAATAAATGAGCCGTTCGGCTTGTGTGCTTTTCTTTTAGTCGCTCCCTGCGTGGGAGCGTGGGTTGAAAGAAATAGGATAACCAGCAGGACAATCGCTGCAAGTTCCAGCTTGCGGCGATTTTTTTCTTGCCATTACTGCAGATGTGTGCATAGAATATCATAGTATTTCATACCCCACTCATGCTATACTGCACATGGAAACCTCCAATCACCTCACCCGACGGACGCGCCAGTCTCCGCCGGGTATTTTTGTGCCCCAAATTCGCTGCGCCCCGCGTGTGGAGGCGCAATTCCGCATTCCAGAAAGGATGGTGGACTTGGCTGGACTGACCGAGAAACAGCGCCGCTTCTGCGACGAGTACCTCATCGACCTGAACGCGACGCAAGCCGCCATCCGCGCCGGATATTCCCCGAAAACAGCGGCGGCGATTGCGGCAGAAAACCTCACAAAACCTAAGGTTGCTGAAAACATCAAAAAGCGCATGGACGAAAAGGAAGATGCGCTGATTGCCAAGCAGGACGAAGTGCTGAAATACCTGACGGCGGTGATGCGCCGGGAGATGAAGGAGTCTGTCGTCGTGACGTGCATGGAGGAGAAGACGGAAGTCATCCCCGGCGAGGGCGGCAGCAAGCCCACCCGGCGCACAACGAAGAAGGAAGAACCGAAGGTCGTCGAGATTCCGGCGCGGCTGTGCGACGCGAACAAGGCGGCGGAGCTGCTGGGCAAGCGCTACGGGCTGTTCACGGACAGGGTGGATGTGTCGGGCAGCCTGCCGGTGATTCTGGCGGGAGAGGATGCGCTTGACGACTAATCAGCCGCGAATCTACCTGCCGGATGTCGTCGGGCGCGGCTACGGCGCGTTCTGGCGCTTCACGGGGCGCTACCGCGTGTGCAAAGGCAGCCGCGCAAGCAAGAAAAGCACCACGACGGCGCTGAATTTCATCTATCGGATGATGAAGTACCCCGGCGCAAACCTGCTGGTCATCCGCAAAACGTACCGCACCTTGCGCGACAGCTGCTTCACACAGCTTCTCTGGGCGATTCACCGCCTGCAAGTGGAGGCGTTCTGGAGCTGGAAGGAAAGCCCGCTGGAAATCACCTACAAGCCGACAGGTCAGAAAATCTATTTTCGCGGCATGGATGATCCATTGAAATTGACCTCCATCACCGCGCAGAGCGGCGTGCTGTGCTGGGTGTGGATTGAAGAAGCCTACGAAATCATGAACGAGAGCGACTTCAACACGCTGGATGAATCCATCCGCGGCGAATGCGCACCGCCGCTGTTCAAGCAAATCACGCTGACGTTCAACCCGTGGAATCAGAAGCACTGGCTGAAAGCGCGCTTTTTCGACGTAGAAGACCCGGACATCCTCGCCATCACAACGAACTACCAGTGCAACGAGTGGCTGGACAAGCAGGATTTGCGCCTATTTGAGCGGATGAAGGCGACGAACCCGCGCCGCTACAATGTCGCCGGGCTTGGTGAGTGGGGCATTGTGGACGGGCTCATCTACGAGAACTGGAAGGAAGCGCCGTTCGACCCGGCGGAAATCAGCCGGACGGGCAAGCTGGAATCCGTGTTCGGCTTGGACTTCGGCTTCACCAACGACCCGACGGCGCTCTTCTGCGGATTGCTGGACATTCCGGCGCGCCGCCTGTACGTCTTTGACGAGCTGTACGAACGTGGGCTGACGAACGACATGATTGCCAAGCGCGTGACGGCGATGGGCTACGGCAAAGTGAGCATCACCGCCGACGGCGCCGAGCCGAAATCCATTGCTGAGCTGCGCTGCATGGGCTTGCGCGTACACAGCGCGGCGAAAGGCGCGGACAGCATCCGCAGCGGCATCCAGTGGATTCAAAATCTCGAAATCATCATCCACCCGCGCTGCACGAATTTCATAACGGAAATCAGCAATTACACATGGGACAAAGATAAGTTCGGCAAGATGCTCGATGGCCCCATTGACGACTTCAACCACCTGATGGACGCGATGCGGTATGGGCTGGAAAAGTTCATTGTGGGGAAAAAGTGGACGTATTGACGGGCAAATCCGCGAAGTCGGCGAACCATTCGAGATAGACGGCAAGAAAGCAGAGTACCCCGGCGAGTTCGGACGACCCGAAGAGGACTGCAACTGCCGCTGCGTCGCGCTGACAAGGGCGAAGTGGGCGCTGGATGCGGACGAGTTGCAGACCATGAAGGACAGGGCGAAGTTCTTTGGGCTGGACAAGGCGGAGAACTTTAAGGAGTTTGAAGAAAAATACCTGAATGCGGGAAAGGTATTGCAGAGCAGAAAAAATGATGGTATAATGAAAACACAGAATAACGTCGTTCGTGATGCGATTGCTTCAGGCAGTGTAAGCACGAAAGTGAACCCTCAAAAGCAAGGCAGACACATCAAGAGCAGTTCAACATACATCGAGGGACGAAGTTATCTGTATGGAACGCTGGAAGATGCGCAGCAACTTGTGAATGCGCTATCGGGAACAGGAACACCACTGTTTGATGATAATGGTGAATGGCTACGCAAAGAGCGAGTGGACGCAGGAAAGAACTTTGGTGTACACGTTTCGCCGGAAACGGGTGAAGAAACGGAAACATCTAAGGGAATGCTGATTTACTCAAAAACAGGAACGCATCTTGTTCCGAGAAAGGAGACACCAAAATGAACCTGAAGCAGTATTATAACAAGCAGGTCAAAATCG
>ERZ827440.189-NODE-189-length-97184-cov-7.495413_pt1 | contig 97184 bp, 98 predicted proteins | sample MGYA00519774_ERZ827440 | MGnify/ENA primary metagenome ERZ827440 (study PRJEB31778, sample SAMEA3449302) | human gut metagenome | biome: human gut; feature: human-associated habitat; material: faeces | place: United Kingdom | collected 2010/2012 ... | reverse complement strand
TTGCATGTGTTAAGCACGCCGCCAGCGTTCATCCTGAGCCAGGATCAAACTCTCAAATTAAAATGTTTGATTCTGCCAAAATTTCGCTTGGCTAATCCGTTCAGTTAAGCACTTCATATTTGAAATAAATATGAGTTCTTTTACTGGTGTTTCTTCTATAAGAAACGTTCAATGAAAATTTCAAAAGAATCTTCAGGAATCAATCTTGTTGATTCTGAAAACTCAATATATATTTGAATTTTCAGGGTTGTTTCACTGTTCAGTTATCAAGGTTCTTTGCTGTCGTGCTTTGCTCTGTGTTTCTGTGCTTTACCGCGTCAGCAAGATATATATTATCAGACGGTGGCACTTTTGTCAACACTTTTTTTAAACTTTTTTTGATTTTTTTTGCATATTTTTCAAAAGTACCGAAATCTCGCCGTTTTCTACTAGAATTTTTTTTCAATTTTTCTCGTTTTATCTAGTACAACAGAAATAATATAAAAGGCAATTATATTTACAACAGACTTAATTAATAATCCGGGTGCAGATGCAAGTCCTGCTGCAAATCCATTCATGAGCATACCGGCGACAACATATCCGGCAACCATAAATAACATTCCGGCGATTGCGCCAATAAATGTTCTTATAGATAGAATTTTATAAGTACCGTCTTCTTTTCTCGCTATCGCTGCCATGATCAATGCCATAAATCCTTTAATGAGAAATGTAGGAATGATCCACTGTGGAAACCCTGAAAGCAGATCGGATAATGCGGAACCGATACCTCCTACGACAAATCCATTTTTCCCACCATAGAAAAGAGCAAAGGTAAGGATGATACTGTCTCCGATGTGAGCATATCCAAGCGGAATTGGAATTTTGGTAAACATTGTTACAATACATATGATTGCCATATAGAGAGCAAATATGCTTAATTGAAGTGTCTTATTTCTTGTGTTCGTGTTTTGTTCCATGTTTTCTCCTTCTTTCTCCTGCTATAAAAATTCAGAGTTTTCCACCACACATCCGCCTTTATATAACAAAAGGAACTACTACACATTGTAATAGTTCCTTATAACGGAGAAGGAGGGATTTGAACCCTCGCGCCGCGCAAACGACCTATACCCTTAGCAGGGGCACCTCTTCAGCCACTTGAGTACTTCTCCAAAGTTCTGAAATTTGATAAATATTAAGTTTCAGTGCATTGACTATTGTATCAGATTGTAAATCATTTGTCAAACATTTTTTTATGCTTTTTGATACTCTTTAACAGCTGTCTCGTACAAATTGTTTCCATCGCAGTCAATTACCGTGATTATGGGCAGATTTTTTACCTCCAGACGGCGGATTGCTTCTGTACCGAGATCATCGTAAGCAATCACTTCACTTTTGGTGATACATTTTGATAAAAGTGCCCCGGCTCCTCCGACAGCAGCAAAATATACTGCTGTATTTTTTTTCATGGACGTGATTACTTCTTCACTGCGTTTTCCTTTTCCTATCATTCCTTTTAAACCGCGGTCAAGTAAAGAAGGTGCATAACGGTCCATACGGCTGCTTGTCGTAGGACCGGCAGAACCGATTACCTGTCCTTCGCGGTTCGGGGTAGGCCCCAGATAATAAATAATCTGATCCTGCATATCAAAAGGCAGACTTTCCCCTTTTTCAAGAGTTTCGATCATCCGTTTATGGGCAGCATCCCGCGCTGTGTAGACAGTTCCGGAAATATATACATAATCTCCTGCATGAAGTTCTTTTACTTTGTCTTCCGTCAATGGTGTTTCCAAATGCTTTTCCATTTCTTCTTCATCTCCAATATTTGTATTCAAATTTTGAGGTCATAATTAGAAAATAATTCCTTTACTGTGATCTCGTATTCTGATATTCTCTGCGCTTTCTTTATTTTTTTAGCGATTTTTTCATCTGCATCAAAGGATTGTATAAGATAGTGCCATAATTCCTTCATTTTGAACAAAACAGGACGTTCTCCATACAATTCTTCCCGGTATCTTTCACACAATTCCGTGACAAATTCTTTGATTGTTTCCTTTTTGGGCAGTTTTTCTCCTTTTATAGAAGCGATGACTGCCGGATTTTGTAAAATGCCCCGTCCGAGCATAACACTGGAAAGAGACGGATATCGTGCCATTAAATGCTTATAATCTTCTTTGCTGAATATATCACCATTGTAGCACAGGACATTTTTACTGTGATCCATGGCATAGGAAAATGCCTGCATATCCGGTGTATTCTGGTAGAAATCTTCTCTTGTACGCGGATGCACGATCAGTTCACTAATCGGAAACCGGTTAAATATGGAAAGAAGTATTGGAAATTCTTCCGCACTTTCATAACCAATCCGCGTTTTTATGGATATTTTGACATTCGTTCCTTCGTAAATTTCTTTTAAAAAGGATTCCAGCTTTTTTGGTTCTGTCAGAAAACCGGAACCTTTTTTACGCGAAACTACAGTAGCTGCAGGGCATCCCAGATTCAGATTAACTTCATTATAACCAAATTGCTGAAGGTATTCTACGGTCTGTAAAAACATTTCCGCCTGATTTGTCATAATCTGTGGTACCAGATACAAATCGGCATTGTTTTCCGGCAAAATATCCTTTTTCTCGCGTGTGCGGCATATTTTCTTTTGGTTGGGAGAGATAAAAGGAGAAAAATATTTATCGATTCCACCAAAATATTTTGCATACATTGTACGGTAAATATGCCCTGTGATTCCTTCCAGAGGCGCCATGTAGTATTTCATTAGTTCTGTTTTCTCACAATCTTATATTCATCGTCATTCTGATAGTAAGGGCAGGAACGATATGAGGTGTTCATAAAACGGTACATTTCGTCCTCATCCAGATTTACCTGGCATTCTCCGTAACCATCATCATCGACGTAGTAAAGAGCACAAAATTCGCAATTTGTCTCCATAATTTTCTTCCTTTCGGATTTATATCGTACGGCGGATATGACGGTTTACGTGGCAGCATATATTGATGGCAACCGGCATTCCGGCGATATGCGTCGGATAGGTTTCAATATTTACACCAAGTGCTGTCATCGTGCCACCAAGTCCTGCCGGCCCGATTCCAAGATTGTTAATTTTCTCCAGCATTTCATCTTCCAGTTCCTTCACATAAGGAATTTCAGAAGATGAGTTTAAGTCGCGTGTAAGTGCCTTTTTTGCAAGGATGGCACATTTTTCAAAGGTACCACCGATACCTACTCCGACAACGATCGGAGGACAGGCATTGGGGCCTGCAAGCTTTACTGTCTCTAAGATAGCATTGCGGATTCCATCGAGTCCGTCTGCCGGTTTGAGCATATAAAGACGGCTCATATTTTCACTGCCGAATCCTTTTGGTGCAATTGTAATCTCGACCTGGTCACCCGGCACGATTTCATAATGAATGACACCCGGCGTATTGTCCTTTGTATTAACACGGTCTACCGGATCTTTTACTACGGATTTGCGAAGATACCCTTCCCGGTATCCCTGTCGGATTCCCTCATTAATGGCATCTTCAATGTAACCGCCTTCAAAATGAACCTCTTGTCCAACTTTCAAAAATACAACGGTCATACCCGTATCCTGACAAATTGGAATTTTTGTATCGGAAGCAATCTCCATATTTTCTTCCAGCTGACCTAATATCTGCTTTCCAAGTGGAGATTCTTCCTTTCTTTCTGCTTCTTCGATGGCACATTTTACATCTTTTGACAGATGGATATTAACATCCATACACATTTCTTTTACTTGCTGTGTAATTAATTCTGTATTAATTGTTCTCATCTGCATTCTCCCCGGCATCTTCTTCTGCCTCTTCTTCCGGTTTTTCGTTTTCTTCTTTTCGCACTTTAGCGATACTTGCGACAACGACATCCTGAGAAGGATCTAAGTTCATCAATTTCACTCCGGAAGTAATTCTTCCAAGGATGGAAATATCTGACACCTGAATACGAATGACAATACCTTCATTGGTGATCAACATGATTTCCTGATCGTCATGAACGGCTTTTGCCCCTACGACATTTCCTGTCTTTTCGGTGATCTTATAGCATTTCACACCTTTTCCGCCACGATGCTGTACACCAAATTCTTCGATATTGGTACGTTTTCCTAAACCATATTCGGATACGAGAAGGAGCTGTTCTCCCTGCGTATCTAACTGCATTCCGACTACTTCATCGTCATAAGACAGATTCATACCACGTACACCCATAGAAGTTCGTCCTGTCGTACGTACGTCAGTTTCCTTAAACTTGATGCACTGTCCCTGTTTCGTCACAAGGATGATTTCTTTGTTATCATCGGTTACTTTTACTTCGATCAATTCATCTTCTTCACGAAGATTGATTGCCTGCAATCCTGTCTTACGGATATTCATGTATTCCGAAAGTGAGGTTTTCTTAACCAAACCATTTTTTGTCGCCATAAAGAGATATTTATCTTCTTCATATTCACGCAGCGCAATGACGGCCGTAATTTTTTCTTCCGGAAGCAGCTGTAATAAATTTACAATTGCTGTACCACGGCTTGTACGGCTTGATTCCGGTATCTCGTATGCTTTGATACGATATACGCGCCCTTTATTGGTAAAGAACATAAGGTAATGGTGTGTCGTCGCCATAAAGAGATCTTCAATGTAATCTTCTTCGATGGTCTGCATTCCCTTGATTCCTTTTCCTCCACGGTGCTGACTCTTAAAGTTATCACTCGTCATACGTTTGATGTAACCCATATGAGTCATTGCGATCACCGTATTTTCAACCGGGATCAGATCTTCCATGGAAATGTCAAATTCATCAAAACCAATGGATGTACGACGATCATCGCCATATTTATTTCCAATTATTGTAATTTCTTCTTTAATAACTCCAAGAAGAAGTTTGCGGTCTGCCAAGATAGCTCTGAACTCTTCAATCTTCTTCATGAGTTCTGCATATTCGTTTTGCAGTTTTTCACGTTCCAAACCGGTCAGAGCACGCAGACGCATATCTACGATTGCCTGTGCCTGAACGTCATCCAGTTCAAAACGTTCGATCAATTTTTCTTTTGCTTCATTTGTTGTCTTTGAACCACGGATAATACGGATTACTTCATCGATATTATCAAGCGCGATCAACAATCCTTTGATGATATGAGCTCGTTCTTCTGCCTTGTTGAGGTCGTATTTAATACGACGTGTCACAACATCTTCCTGATGTGTCAGGTAGTGCTGAAGCATCTGAAGAAGGTTCATGACTTTCGGCTCTTTATCTACAAGTGCAAGCATGTTTACACCAAAGGTATCCTGCATCTGCGTATGCTTGTATAATTGATTTAATACAACATTTGCATTGGCATCTTTACGCAGTTCAATACAGATACGCATTCCTTCACGGCTGGATTCGTCGCGAAGGTCTGTAATTCCGTCGATTCGTTTGTCTTTATGTAATTCTGCGATTTTTTCTACTAATTTTGCTTTATTTACCATGTATGGAAGTTCGGTTACGACAATTCGATTCTTTCCATTTGCCATGGTTTCAATGTTTGTCACGGCACGTACACGGATTTTTCCACGTCCGGTACGATAGGCTTCTTCGATTCCACGACGGCCTAAAATCGTAGCTCCTGTCGGAAAATCCGGTCCTTTGATAATTTCCATGATTTCTTCCAGGCTTGTCTCTCGATCTTCTTCCACAATATTATCGATGATCTTTACAACACCGCCGATGACTTCTTTCAAGTTATGAGGTGGAATATTGGTCGCCATACCTACCGCGATACCGGAAGTACCATTGACTAAAAGGTTTGGAAAACGCGCCGGAAGCACTGCCGGCTCTTTTTCTGTCTCATCAAAGTTTGGTACAAAGTCAACGGTATTTTTATTGATATCCGCAAGCATTTCCATCGAAATCTTGCTGAGTCTTGCCTCGGTATATCGCATGGCAGCTGCGCCGTCACCATCGACGGAACCAAAGTTTCCATGTCCGTCGACAAGCGGATAACGGGTAGACCATTCCTGCGCCATATTAACGAGTGCTCCATAAATAGAACTGTCTCCGTGAGGATGGTATTTACCCATCGCATCACCGACGATACGCGCACATTTACGATGTGGCTTATCCGGTCCGTTGTTCAATTCGATCATTGCATACAAGATTCGTCGCTGAACCGGTTTCAAACCGTCTCTTACATCAGGAAGCGCTCTGGATGCAATAACAGACATCGCGTAATTAATATAGGATGTCTCCATCGTTTTCTTCAAATCCACTGGTTTTATGACATCCAATGAATCTTTGTCAAAAATATTTTCATCCATATTTTGTTACCTTCCTTTCTAAATATCGAGATTATCGACAAATCTTGCATTTGCCTCTATAAACTCACGTCTTGGCTCTACTTTATCGCCCATCAATGTCGTAAATGTCATATCTATTTCAGAAGATTCCTCTTCGTCCATATTTACTTTCAACAAAATACGTTTTGCCGGATCCATGGTCGTATCCCATAACTGCTCGGCATCCATCTCTCCAAGACCTTTGTAACGCTGGATATTGATGCTTCCGTCTCTTCCGATTTCTTCTAATTTTGAATTAAGTTCTTCATCGGAATATACATAATAGGATTTTTTATTTTTTTCAACCTTGTACAATGGCGGCTGCGCAAGATATACATATCCCTGACGGATAAGTTCCGGCATAAAACGATACAAAAATGTAAGCATCAGTGTATCGATATGCGCACCGTCGACATCGGCATCGGTCATAATAACAATTTTGTGGTAACGGAGTTTACTGATATCAAAATCATCTCCGATTCCGCATCCAAATGCTGTGATCATCGCTTTAATCTCGGCATTTACCAATATTTTATCCAAACGAGCTTTTTCTACATTCAAAATCTTACCACGAAGTGGAAGAATTGCTTGTGTAGCACGGTCACGGGCCGTTTTTGCGCTTCCACCCGCGGAATCTCCCTCTACGATGTAAATTTCGCAGTTTTCCGGATTCTTGTCGCTGCAGTCTGCCAGTTTTCCCGGAAGAGAAGTACTGTCAAGAGCGGTTTTACGTCTTGTCAGATCTCTGGCATTTCTCGCTGCCTCTCTCGCACGCTGCGCTAAAAGTGCTTTTTCTACGATGATCTTAGCGACAGAAGGATTTAGTTCAAGGAAAATGGTAAGCTGTTCACTTACGACACTATCCACGGCTCCTCTTGCCTCGCTGTTTCCCAATTTTTGTTTTGTCTGGCCTTCAAACTGAGGTTCCGGAATCTTGATACTGATAATCGCTGTCAATCCTTCACGAATGTCATCACCACTCAGGTTAGCATCGTTGTCTTTTAACAATTTTTGGTTTCTTGCATATTCATTAAATGTTTTCGTCATCGCATTTTTGAAACCGGCAAGATGCGTACCACCTTCCGGAGTCGTAATATTGTTTACGAAACTGAAACAGCTGTCATTATAAGAATCGTTGTGCTGGAACGCTACTTCGACATACACGTCGCCTTTTTGTCCTTCACAATAAATGATATCTTCATACAACGGTTCTTTTCCGCGATTGAGGTATTCTACGTATTCTTTAATACCGCCCTCATAGTAAAATGCTTCGACAACCGGTTCTTCCTCGCGGTCATCGTGTAATACGATCTTGATTCCTTTGGTCAAAAATGCCATTTCACGAAGACGGCTCTTTAACGTATTATAATCAAATACAGTCGTTTCTTTAAAGATTGTCTCATCCGGCAAAAAGGTTACTTTTGTTCCGCGCATATCCGTCGTTCCGGTCTTCTTCAAATCATACATGGCTTTTCCGCGCTCGTAACGCTGTTTGTAGCTGAACCCGCCCTGGTAAATCTCTACTTCAAGCCAGTCAGACAACGCATTTACGACAGAAGCACCTACACCGTGCAGACCACCGGATACTTTGTATCCGCCACCGCCAAATTTTCCGCCGGCATGAAGTACGGTAAATACGACTTCTACTGCCGGTTTTCCTGCTTTATGGTTAATTCCTACCGGAATTCCTCGTCCATTATCCAATACGGTAATCGAATTATCGGCATTAATATGTACATCAATGACATCACAATATCCAGCCAAAGCCTCATCAATGGCATTGTCTACGATTTCATACACAAGGTGATGAAGACCTCTCTCTGATGTGCTTCCGATATACATACCAGGTCTTTTCCGAACTGCTTCAAGTCCTTCCAAAATCTGTATCTGGTCAGCACCATATTCACTTTGTACCTGATTTGGGTTATCCATTATTTACTCACCTTTTTACCTTTCCTGATTCAATTTCAAACGTCTTTTGAATATTAATTCCATTTTTTACAAATTCTTCCAGTCCCGTGCAGGTAATTATCGTTTGAATACCTTTGATATGTTCTAAAAGATAATTTTGCCGGTTTCTATCCAATTCTGACAAAACGTCATCCAATAATAAAATAGGTTTTTCACCTTTTTTTTCTTCTACAATTTTAATTTCTGTCAATTTCAGCGACAAAGCCGCCGTCCTCTTTTGTCCTCTTGATCCATATTCACGAAAGTCAATCCCTTCTGACACGAAAGAAAGATCATCGCGGTGCGGCCCGATGTTGGTCGTTCCGGTAAACAGATCTTTTTGCTCTGACATTACAATCTGCGTCGCAAACTCATCTTCCCGGACACTTGGTTCATAACGGAGCGTGATCGTCTCTCTCTGTCCGGTCAGGTTTTTATGAATCTCCTGAATATAGTCATTTAATTTATCAATAAAAGATTTTCTGGCGGAAATAACATAATTACCATATTTTACTAATTCGCTATTCCATATATCAAGTGTATCCAATAAATCTTTATTTAAACCAATTTGTTTTAACAATTCATTCCGCTGGCGCAAAACCTGCTTATATTTTGTCAAATGAAACAAATACATCGGATCTAACTGGCAAAGTTCCATATCGATAAAATGTCTTCTGGCATCCGGTCCCCGCTCGATGATCTCCAGATCTTCCGGCGAAAAAAATACCACATTGCAGATGCCAAGCAGATCTGCGGTCTTTTTGATGGGAACGCCATCGACTGCGATTCCTTTGGCTTTGTTTCTCTTCAGATGAATGTCCACTTTATGATGAATGCTGCCTTTTAACAGATTCATCCTCAAATGAGCTTCCGGCATATCAAATCGAATCATTTTTTTATCTTTACTTCCGCGGTGAGATCTTGATGTCGAGCAAAAATAAATTGCTTCCAGTACATTTGTCTTGCCCTGCGCATTGTCGCCGTACAAAACATTCGTATTTTCATCAAATATAAAACATTCTCTCTCATAATTGCGGAAATTCAATAATTCCAAAGATTCAATTATCATATATGATTTACCTTTACCTGATGTCCTTCCAGTTCAATCACATCTCCCGGACGAACCTTACGTCCGCGCCGAAGCTCTATTTCACCATTTACCGATACGATTCCGTCTTCAATCATAAATTTGGCATCCACTCCGGAACCGGCCAATCCGGCAAGTTTCAAAGCTTGCCCAAGTTTTATAAAATCGTCTTTTATCGTTATTTCTTCCATAATTTGTCTCCTTTACTCAATCAGGTTTACAGGAAGAATCAGATAAATGTATGAATTGTCATCACGGATAAAACATGGTGCTTTCGCATTAAACAAATACAGATTTACTTCTTCTTCATCAATTACCCGAAGTACATCGATCAAAAACTTAGGGTCAAATGCAATTCGCAGATCTTTTCCCTCTTTTTCAATCGTAATATTTTCATCCATGGAACCGATTTTCGTCGTCATTTCCATTTTTATCTCGCTATTTTTTACATTCATAATGACCGGCTTATTTTCCGCTTCACGCAAAAGCAATGTCGCACGATCGATACATTCAAGAAGATCTCTCTTGTTTACCGTCACTTTTGTCTCATAATCATTTGTCAGCATCTGATTGATATTGTAGAAATTTCCTTCGATCAGACGAGAAATAATGATTGTATTTTCCAATTCAAACAAAACATGGTTTTTGGTGAAATAAATATCTACGTTGTCATCCATTCCACCCGTCAGAATCTTGCTGACCTCACTCAATGTCTTTCCGGGAATGACTGCTTTCATATCATCGTAGGATTCTTTGAGCTGAATCTTACGAATCGACACACGATGAAGATCAAGGGAAGCAATCTTAAATTCATCACCATTGATCTCAAACAATTCTCCTGTCAGAATCTTATTGCTCTCGTTGTTAGAAATGGAAAAAATTGTCTGACGAATCATTTCCTTTAATGTAAACTGTGAAACTGTAATTTTATAACTTTTTTCAATATTAGGAAGCATTGGAAATTCTTCATGATTCTTTCCGGAAAGATTGAATTTTGCCTTTCCGCAGAACAAAAGAATATTTTCATTGTCATCTGCTTCAAAATATACATCATTTTCCGGAAGCTTACGAATGATATCGGAAATCATTTTTGCATTAACAAGAATGATTCCCTCTTCTTCTATCTGAGCCGGAAAACGGGTTTCGATACCAAGCTGCATGTCATTGGTTGTTAATTTGATCTGGTCACCGGCTGCCTCAATGACAACGCATTCTAAAATAGGCATCGTCGTTTTACCGGGCACTGCCTTCAATACAATATTAACTGCTTCTGTCATATCAGATTTATTGCATGTGAATTTCATAGTTGTGAATAACCCCTTTCTGGTTAATTTGCTAATAAATATAATAATAATATTTAGTAATAGTAGTAATAGGTGTCGTGTAAAAGTGGAAAAGTAGCTTTAAGTTAAATTCTATGCTGGTTTGAGCTACTTTATAACTTTCTCATTTAACGTTTATTTTAAGTGAATGGAATGGGAAACTTAAATCTTGTTAAAAAGTTAATTTAAGTTGTCCATAAACTATACTCATGTTATAAACAGTTAATGTAAAGTTATCCACAAGTTATCAAGGATTGATTTTTTTGATCAGGATATCAATCATTTTTTTCACAGTAGGGTCGGTATTTATCAACTCCTCTATTTTCGCACATCCGTGGATAACTGTCGAATGATCGCGTCCACCTATCTTTTCGCCAATCTCGGTTGTGGATAAGTCTGTTAATTCTTTGCATAAGTACATACAGATCTGTCGTGGATAGGCAATGGTCTTTTGTCTCTTTTTCGAAACAATGGCATCGGATGAGAGCTGAAAATGATCCGTTACGATATCAATAATGTATTCTACTGTAATTTCTCTTGCACTGTCAGGTTTGATCATATCCTTTAATGCGTTTTCTGCAAGTTCCAGTGTAATCTTCTGGTGGCTTAATGTAGAAAAATACTGTACTTTCTTAAAGGCACCTTCCAGTTCACGTACACTGGATCGTATATTGGTAGCGATGAAACGGAGCACTTCTTCATCGACTTGTATTGACTCTTTTTCTTTAAAATTATTTAAGATCGCCATACTGGTTTCGTAATCCGGCGGCTGAATGTCAACCAAAAGTCCGGAACTGAAACGGGTTCGATAACGGTCATCCAATTCAGGCATATCTCTCGGCGGTTTATCACTTGAGATAACAATTTGTTTATTTAATTGGAAGAGAGTCTCAAATGTGTTAAAAAATTCAAGCTGAGAGCTTTCTTTTCCTATGATAAACTGGATATCGTCGATCAGCAGGACATCGACACTTCGAAATTTTTTACGAAGGTTTGTCGTCGCTGAGTTATCGTGGCTTACTTTATTGGAACGAATGGCTTCAATTACCTGGTTGGTAAAATCCTCACTGGTAATATAAAGAACCTTTAATTCCGGGTGATGCTCGATAATATGTCTCGCAATGGAATGCATCAGATGGGTTTTTCCAAGACCCGGGTTTCCGTAGAGAAAAAGCGGATTGTAAACATGCAGCGTAGGATTTTCTGCTACATTGAGTGCTGCCGCATATGCCATCGCATTGCTCTGACTGGTTACAAAGGTTTCAAACGAATGACCCTGACTCAGATAAGGATACTTATCGATCAATGACTGTTCTTTTTCTTCATTTAAATAGGAAGAAACACTATCATCTTTTTTATAAACGAAGTTAATCTGGGCGATTTCTTCACCCTCGATGATACTTTCAACCGCAACACGGATATCAAAATAGTAACGTTCCGTCAATGCTTTGTAACAATCCCCCTGCTGTGACATGTCAATTTGCAATGTCAATATATTATTTTCATAAGAAATTGCTTCCAGTGGTTCGATAAAAGTTCGTATCGCCGGACCGGAAATAGAACTATTGTCCTTTAGATACGCGATAATTTCGCCCCAGCGGGATTTTATCTCATTTTCCATAAAAAAACCTACCTAACTAAAAAAAATCAAAATAAGGGTATAAACATACAAATATATTGTACATCATATATGGCTTTTTTTCAATGAAATATTTACAAAAAAACAACTTTCTTTCATTATTTGCTTGACTATTCGGCAATTCAATACTATAATTAGGCTTGATACGGATTTGTCCACTCATTTTTATGAGGATATAAGGTTATAGAGAGAAGGAGGTGTATCGAATATGAAGATGACATTTCAGCCAAAAAAGAAATCTAGATCTAGAGTTCATGGTTTTCGTAAAAGAATGAGTACTTCTAACGGAAGAAAGGTTCTTTCCAGAAGAAGAGCAAAAGGAAGAAAAAAATTGTCCGCTTAATATGTTTTATGCATAGTATGGCAGGATTGTGCAAAGTCACATGAATGTGTGACTTTTCTTCTTTCTTTTCATCGTTGTATCTATAAGGATACAGAAGTGCCTGTATCACTTGAATGTATGAGGATATGAACTGTGTTTGAAAAGTTAGGAAAAAACTCGGAATTTAAAAAGGTTTACAAGTTTGGTAAATCGAAAGCAAATCGGTACCTGGTGATGATTTTGGTCGAAAGGGAGAGTGGTCCCAACCGCTATGGATTTTCTGTCAGTAAGAAGGTCGGAAATAGCGTTGTGCGTCATAGGATCACCAGGTTACTTCGTGAATCCGTTCGAACAAATGACGCAAAATTAAAGAAAAGTTATAATGTTGTTATCGTTGCCAGAAACACGGCAAAAGGTAGAAGTTTTCAGGAAATCGAGAGTGCGTTTTTGCACTTATGTCGATTACATGGTATAATGTAGTGTGCGGATGCACACGCAGGTCATCAAACTTCGTTTGGTGACAGAAGGTATAATGTCATGAAAAAGATTTTATTGTTTTTACTACGTATTTATCAGAGATTCATTTCACCTTTAAAGCCTACGCCAACGTGTATCTATACACCATGCTGTTCCGAATATGCCAGACAGGCAATTACAAAATATGGTGCATGCAAGGGTGGTTTTTTGGCTTTGAAACGAATTTTAAGATGTCATCCTTTTCACAAAGGTGGCTATGATCCAGTTCCGTAAAATAGCGATATCAGTTAGTGGAGGTTAGTGAATTGAGTTATGTATATCAGTTTTTAGGTTGGATATTAGAAGGGATTGACTGGGTAGTATTTCATACCCTTGGTATTCATAATGTAGGTATATGTATTATTTTATTTACATTTATTGTATATTTAATTATGTACCCTTTGAATGCAAAACAACAAAAATCATCTCGTTTGATGACAAAGATCAATCCGGAGATCCTTGCGATTCAGGAAAAATACAAAGGTAAAAAAGATAATGAATCGATGATGAGACAGCAGGCAGAGACTCAGGAGATATATAACAAATACGGAGTCAGTCCGTTTGGTGGATGTCTTCCTTTGATCATTTCCATGCCGATCATCTTTGCCCTTTACGGAGTAATCCGTGAAGTTACGAAGTATGCACCTAGTCTGGAAGGAGCGACAGGCTTCCTGGGTCTGGATCTTTCTAAGACACCTACAGAGTATGCTTCTACGACAAAATGGGCATATTTAATCCCTGTGCTGGCTGTCGTATTTCAGTTTTTGAATTCTCAGATTCTTCAGGCGAAGAATAAGAATGATAAAGGAAAGAAAAATACCCAGCAGGACAGCATGCAGCAGAGTATGAAAATGATGAATTACTTTATGCCTTTGATGTCCGGATTTTTTGCCTTGAGTTTTTCAATGGGTATTGGTTTATACTGGATTGCCGCTTCTATCTTCCGAATTGGACAGACTCTTATCATCAACCATCAGGTAGATAAGATTTCTTTGGAAGAGCTGATTGAAAAAAACAAAGATAAGGCAGCGAAGAAAGCGAATAAGCGGAAAAAGATGAATGAGCAGATGGAAATGTATGCGAAGCAGAGGACAAGTTCCATTAAGACGGCTGCAAATTATCAGAATAAAGCAGCGACAGACGAGAAAGATGTGAAAAAGCCGTCGTACACTACAAATACAAATTATGAGAAGGGCAGCATTGGCTCATATGCCCATATGCTGGATGGAGACAGAGAAAAAGATAAATAATGGATTGTCTTTTATGTGATTGGAGGAATTTATTATGTCAAATTGGCAGGAATTTTCAGCAAAAACAGTTGATGAAGCTTTGACGGAAGCATTGATTAAATTAGAAACAACAAGTGATCAGATTGAATATGAAGTATTGGAAAAAGAAAGTGTAGGTTTGCTTGGATTATTTAGTAAACCGGCCCGTATTCGTGTTTGCAAAAAAGAAGATGTGCAGGATATTGTAAAAGATTTTCTGAAACGTCTGTTTGAAAATATGCATTTAAATGTAGAAGTAGATATGAAGTATGATGAAGAAGAAAAAGTTATCTACATTGATCTGAAGGGCGACGAAATGGGTCTTTTGATTGGAAAACGTGGGCAGACTTTGGATTCTATTCAGTATCTTACTTCTTTGGTTGCTAATAAAAACCGTGAAGAATATATTAAGATTAAGATGGATACAGAGAATTACCGTGAGCGTCGTAAAGTTACGATCGAGAACCTTGCAAAAAATATTGCGATTAAGGTTAAGAAGACAAGACGTCCGGCTACTTTGGAGCCAATGAATCCATATGAGAGACGTTTGATCCATGCAGCACTTCAGAATGACAAATACGTAGAAACTTACAGTGAAGGAGAAGAACCTTTCCGTAAGGTTGTTGTAAATGTATCCAAAGAATATGCGAGCATGCCGCCTCGCCGTAACAATAACTACCGCAAGAAAAATGGTTATAATGGAAATGGTGGACGTAAACCATATAATAAATCTTATGGAAAAAAACCATATGGTAAATCTTCTTATAATAAACCTTATAACAATAAGTCTTATAATCGTAATAATTCATATCGTAATCAGAGTAATTTTGGTTCGGATGATAATGCTGATAAAACAGAAGATTAATATGAATCAAAAGAGTTGGGCTGAATCTCAGGATTCAGCCTTTTTAGCCTTATTGATATTAGAATAAATGTATTATATTTATAGGTTATCAAGTATAGAAAGGGATGTTTTATGTTTTACGAAGATACCATTGCTGCGATTGCGACTGCCTCCGTAAATGGTGGAGTAAGTATCATCCGAATCAGTGGTGAGAATGCAGTTAAAGTTGCGGACAGTTGTCTGAAATTAAAAAATAAAACTTTGGCAGAAGTAAAAAGCCATACGATTCATTATGGTTATGTGGTAGATGAAGAAGGACAGAAAATAGATGAAGTTCTTGTATTATTAATGCGTACACCGAATAGTTATACAAGAGAAGATGTTGTCGAAATCCAGTGTCATGGAGGGGCTTTTGTATGTCAGACAATTCTTGATCTTATATTAAAAAAAGAGGGTGTTCGAATTGCAGAGCCGGGTGAATTTACAAAACGTGCTTTTTTAAATGGAAGAATAGATCTGTCTCAGGCAGAGGCAGTTATGGATCTGATTGAATCGAAAAGTAAATATGCGTTGGAAAGTTCGGTTTCCCAATTAAGTGGAATTGTCAAACAGAAGATTCAGAAAATACGGAATATTATTATGGATGATGTTGCGTATATAGAGGCTGCGCTGGATGATCCGGAACATATTTCACTTGATCTGTTTGAAAAAGATTTTTTAAATCATATTACGAGTTCGATTTCTGAACTTAGAAAAATGAAAAACAATTATGATAATGGACGTTTGATTTATGAAGGAATTCAGACGGCAATTATAGGAAAACCTAATGTCGGAAAATCTTCTTTTTTAAATGCGATGCTGGGAACAGAGCGAGCTATTGTGACAAATGTACCCGGTACGACAAGGGATACATTGGAAGAAAATGTTAGAATTGGTGATGTATTTTTACACTTAATTGATACTGCCGGAATACATGAAACAGAAGATGAAGTTGAAAAAATAGGAATTGAAAAAGCGAGGGAACAGCTGAAACACTGTGACTTCTGTATTTTAATATTAGACCGTTCACGTGAAATAGAAGAAGAAGATAAGATACTTTTAAAAGAAATTGAGTCGAAAAAAGCAGTTATTTTATATAATAAATCTGATCTTGAAAATGCATTTTCTATCGATGAAATAGAAAATATGACAACAAAAAAAATCATCGCTTTTTCTGCAAAGACAGGAGAAGGATTGGAAGAATTGCAGCAGTATATCACGAATCAGTTTTTTCAAAATGAGATTTCATTTAATCAGGAAATATATCTTTCTAATGAAAGACAAAAGCAGGCAGTGTCGGAGGCATACGAAAGTCTTCTTCGTGTAAAAGAAAGTTATGATCTCGGAGTGGGAGAAGATTTTTATACGATTGATATGATGAATGCTTATGAGCAGCTTGGAAGTATTATCGGTGAAACTGTGGATGATGATCTGGTGGATACAATTTTCAAAAAATTCTGTATGGGTAAATGAGAAAGGTTTGAGGATACTATGAAAAAGATATTAGAAGAAACATATGATTCTGTCGTTGTCGGTGCAGGCCATGCCGGCTGCGAAGCAGCTCTTGCTCTGGCGAGACTTGGATTTTCCACGGCACTTTTTACCGTCAGTGTTGACAGCATCGCATTGATGCCATGTAATCCTAATGTTGGTGGATCGTCAAAAGGGCATCTTGTCAGAGAAGTGGATGCACTCGGTGGCGAGATGGGAAAAAATATTGATGCAACATTTATTCAGAGCAAAATGTTAAATAAATCCAAAGGACCGGCTGTACATTCGCTTCGTGCGCAGGCAGACAAAAAAGAATACAGTAAAAGAATGCGTCGTGTACTGGAAGAAACAGAAAATATTTCTATTAAGCAGGCTGAAGTGACAGAATTGTTGGTAGAAAATAATATATTAGTAGGTGTAAGAACTTATACAGGCACCATTATTCATTGTAAAGTATGTGTATTATGTACCGGAACCTATCTTAAGGCAAAATGTATTACAGGAGAGATTTCTACCTATACAGGACCAAATGGTCTGTCTGCCGCAAATCATCTTTCTGATTCTTTAACGGAACTTGGTATTAAAATCCGTCGTTTCAAAACGGGTACCCCTGCGCGAATTGATGGAAATACGGTTGATTTTTCTAAGATGGAACCACAGTATGGGGATGAAAAACTTGTACCATTTTCTTTTACCAATGATCCTGCAGACATCGAGAGAGAGCAGGTAAAATGTTACCTTACTTATACCAATGAAAAAACACATGAAATTATCCGTGATAATTTAGACCGGTCACCTCTCTATTCTGGAATGATAAAAAGTACGGGACCAAGATATTGCCCTTCGATTGAAGACAAAGTTGTCCGGTTTGCTGATAAAAATAGACATCAGGTTTTTATTGAACCTGAAGGGTTGTATACTTCAGAAGTGTATATTGGTGGCATGTCAAGTTCAATGCCGGAAGATGTACAGTATGAAATGTATCGTTCTGTCAAAGGACTTGAAAATGCTAGAATTGTTCGAAATGCTTATGCCATCGAATATGATTGTATCGATTCTTTGGAGTTGAAACCATCTTTGGAGTGTAAGAAAGTAGAAGGACTTTTTAGTGCCGGACAGGCAAATGGTAGTTCCGGATATGAAGAAGCAGCAGCTCAGGGTATTATTGCTGGTATCAATGCCGCAAGAAAATTACAGAAAAAAGATCCTATTATATTGGATCGATCACAGGCATACATCGGAGTGTTGATTGATGATCTTGTAACAAAAGGTACCAATGAACCTTATCGTATGATGACATCGAGAGCAGAGTATCGTTTGATCCTTCGCCAAGATAATGCTGATTTACGATTAACTCCAATTGGATATGAAGTCGGATTAATTTCAAAGGAAAGATACGATGGTTTACTTCTGAAAGATGAACTAATCCAAAAAGAAATGAATCGTATGGAGCATACTTCTGTTGGTAATACAGATAATATACAAGAACTTTTAAAACAATATGGAAGTACACCGTTGATTAGTGGAATTACTTTGGCAGAATTGATTCGTCGTCCTGAATTAGATTACGATAAAATTGAATCAATTGATAAAGAAAGAAAACCACTTCCTTTTGATGTATGTGAACAGGTAAATATTAATATCAAATATGATGGATATATTTCACGACAGATGAAACAGGTAAAACAATTTAAAAAGATGGAACAAAAGAAAATTCCTTCAACCATTGATTATTCAAAAATTAATAGCTTGAGAATTGAAGCAGTACAGAAACTGACTGAAATCAGACCGGAGTCTGTAGGACAAGCGGCAAGAATATCAGGTGTTTCTCCAGCAGATATATCAGTATTACTTGTTTACCTTGAAAATTATAATAGAAATGTTTCACGTGAAACATTGGAGGAAGAGTAGTGAAATCAGAATTTAATAAATATGGACTGCTGTTAGATGAAACGATGTCTAATCAATTTGAAAAATATTATGAATTATTGATTGACTGGAATCAACGTATGAATCTAACTACGATTACAGATAGAGATGAAGTAGTACAAAAACACTTTATTGATTCTGTTCTTCTTTTAACAAAGTATGATAAGACAGAGTTTCAAAAGAAAAATATAATTGATGTGGGAACGGGAGCAGGTTTTCCTGGAATACCGCTTGCTATTATGTTATCACAGACGAATTTTGTTTTAATTGATTCACTTGATAAGAGAATTACATTTCTCAAAACAGTTTTAGAAGAACTTGGATTAAGTAATATAACTTTATATCATGGAAGAGCAGAAGACTTTGGTAAAGATACATCATTTCGTGAGCAATTTGATTATTGTGTTTCAAGAGCGGTTGCTCCATTACCAATTTTATTAGAATATTGCTCTCCATTTATAAAAGTTGATGGAAGTCTGTTATTATATAAAAGTATAAAGACTGACCAAGAGGTGGATGAATCAAAGCATGCTTTGGATGAACTAAATTGCAAAATCAGTGAAATCTGTACATTATCGGATGATGAAGATTACAAGAGATATATTATTGAAATTCATAAGATAAATGAAACTCCCACAAAATATCCAAGAAAAGCGGGAAAGCCAAAAAAGAATCCGTTGTAGAAAAATGTTTCACGTGAAACATTTTTAAAAATATGCTAGTATTATTAGTAAGAGAATGATATAATAGAAATAGAAGGGTAAAAAATTGTAAAGGTGAGAAAAATATGAGTCATAAAGTTATAGCTGTGGCTAACCAGAAAGGTGGAGTTGGTAAGACAACAACTACCATCAATTTATCTGCTGCATTGGCCGAAAAAGGAAAAAAAGTTTTAATGATTGACCTGGATCCACAGGGAAATGCGTCCAGTGGACTTGGCGTAAACAAAGATGAATTGGAACAGAGTATTTACCAGCTTATGATTGGTACCAATTCATTTGATGAGTGTGTACAGAAAAATGTGCTGGAAAATCTCGATGTTTTACCTGCAAATGTAAATCTTGCAGGTGTAGAAATTGAAACATTGGATATGGAAGACAGAAACTACATTTTATCAAAAGAAATTGATAAAGTAAAAGATCGATATGATTACATATTAATTGACTGTCCACCATCATTGAACTCATTGACAATTAATTCAATGACGACAGCGGATTCTGTACTGGTTCCAATTCAATGTGAGTTTTATGCATTGGAGGGATTGAGCCAGCTGATCTATACGATTGATTTGGTAAAAGATCGTTTGAATCCAAATCTGAAAATGGATGGAGTCGTATTTACTATGTACGATGCCAGAACAAATCTGTCACTTCAGGTTATAGAAAATGTTAGAGAAAATTTGAATCAAAAGATTTATAATACCATAATTCCAAGAAGCGTAAGATTGGCAGAGGCTCCAAGCTATGGACTTCCAATTAATATTTATGATCGAAAGTCTACGGGAGCAAAAGCATATCGAGCTTTGGCAGAAGAAATTATTGAGAAGGGGGATGAAGAATAATGGCAGCAAGAAAAGGAGGATTAGGAAAAGGATTAGATACACTTATTCCACCTAAGAAAAATGAGACGACTAAGGAAGTTGAAAAAGTAGAAATTAAGAAAATTGAAGAATATGTAGATATTAATAAGGTTGAACCAAATAAGGATCAGCCAAGAAAATCTTTTAATGAAGATTCTTTGATTGAGTTATCAGAATCCATTAAACAACATGGAATCGTTCAGCCATTGGTTGTTGCAAAGAAAGATGATTATTTTGAAATTATTGCCGGTGAGAGAAGATGGCGTGCAGCAAAGAAAGCTGGATTAAAAGAAGTACCTGTTGTAGTAAAAGATTACTCACCACAGGAGATTATGGAAATTGCGTTGATTGAAAATATTCAGCGTGAAGATCTGAATCCGGTAGAAGAGGCAATGGCTTACCAGAGATTGATTAAAGAATATGATTTGAAACAAGATGAAGTTGCAGAGCGTGTATCAAAAAGCCGTACTGCAATTACAAACTCAATTCGTCTGTTGAAGTTGGATGAGAGAGTACAAAATATGCTCATTCAGGAATCTATTTCAAGTGGACACGCAAGAGCACTTCTTGCTGTAAAAGATGGTGATGAGCAGTATAATCTTGCCATGAAGATTTTTGATGAAAAACTGAGTGTCCGCGAGACAGAAAAACTGATCAAATCACTTGGAAAAGAAAAGACGGCAAAGCCAAAGAAAAAAGAATTAAAGAATGATTTTGTGTATCGTGATCTGGAAGAAAAATTAAAAATAGTTACCGGTACCAAGGTTATGATTAATCGAAAAACAGAAAAGAGCGGAAAGATAGAAATAGAATATTATAATCAGGAAGATTTGGAAAAAATCATTGGTTTCTTTAAATAGAACAAATGTTTGATAAGGAGGATAAAGATGTTTCGTTTTAGTGATTATGGAATCGAATCAGATATAATAATAATTGGAATTGCTGCTGTATTGGTTATACTTTTTGTATTGCTAATTGTAGCACTTTTCAAAATAGGAAAATTAAAAAAATGCTATAATATGTTTATGGAAGGAAAAGATGGCAAAAGTCTGGAAGAAACTTTCCAAAAGAAGTTTGAAAATATGGATTTTATTAATGATGAATTGAAGAAAATCCAGGGTCATCTCGAATTGATTGATGAAAATCTCTTAAAGACCTACCAAAAAGTCGCTATTGTAAAATACGATGCTTTTAAAGAGATAGGTGGTACATTAAGTTTTGTACTTGTTTTACTGACAAAAGATAACGACGGATTTATATTGAATTCCATGCATTCAAATAGTGAAGGATGTTACACATACATTAAAGAGGTAAAGAGTGGGGAAGTATTTGTAGCACTTTCCGAAGAAGAAAGACAAGCATTGGAGCAGGCGAAAGAATCCTAATGGGTTCTTTCCCACCTTTGACAAAGCTAAAGATGCTCATAACGGGTGGAAATCCTATTAGAATTATTGTATAAAATAGTTATAAAAGCACAAAAAAAAGCCCTTACCCAGCAGTTGCAGGTCTGCCAAACAAGGACTCGGGAGTACGCCTTTGGGGGTTCGAACCCCAGACACCCTGATTAAGAGTCAGGTGCTCTACCAACTGAGCTAAAGGCGCTTATCTAATCGCAAAAACTATTATATAACATTTGTAACAAAAATGCAAGTATTTATTTAAAAAAAATTAAAAAAGGAAAGAAAAAATATGAGTAGAAATAAAAAGGCATATCGGAAAATAAGGGAAGTATTAAAAGGAATTATATCTAATATGGGATCTGTGATTTTAATCCTTACATTATGCACAATTGTGATTGCTATTATTATAAATTGGAAATCAGTAGTTATAGAAATGCAGAGATTTATAAAAGTAATTATGCCATTTATCTTTGGACTAGTATTGGCATTTTTGATCAATCCGTTAGTGGAAAGCGTACAGAAGATTTTGAATAGGTTATTTTTTCGAACAAAACATAAAAAGGCATGCAAGTATACAAGTGTAGCAGTTTCATATGTAATTCTTCTTGGATTATTGGCTGTTACAATCGTTTATATTGTGCCGCAGATTTCACAGAGTGTAAAAGAACTTACAAAGTCGCTTGGGAACGGTTATAATTACATTATTAATAATACAGGAAAATTGCAGGAAAAATATCCATTTCTGCCAATGAATGATATTAAGGAATTGATTGAAAAAGTAGTTCCGCAAAATATATTTAGTTATGGAACAGGAGTGGCAAAAATAATATTCCCATATATTTATAACCTATCTGCGTCCTTTATTTCAGGGTTTATCAATATTATATTTGCTATCGTAATATCAGTTTATATCATATTAGATAAAGAGAAAATAGTAAAGGAACTGCGTCGTTTTATTTATACATTTGCATCTAACGAAAAAGCACCATTTATCTGGAATACATTTCGTGAATGTAACCACATATTCAATGGATTTTTATTTGGAAAGAGTGTGGATTCTTTAATTATCGGAATCCTTTCCTTGATTGCGATGAGTATTATCGGTCTGCCATATGGATTGCTTCTTAGTGTAATTGTTGGTGTAACAAATATGATACCGTATTTTGGTCCTATTATGGGTGCTATTCCAGGTGTTATTATATATCTTGTAATAGAACCAAAATATGCGATTATATACGTCATTATGATACTTATATTGCAGCAATTTGACGGGCTTTATCTGGGACCTAAAATACTTGGTGATCTTACTGGAATCAAGCCGCTTTGGGTTATTTTTGGTATCACAGTCGGTGGTGCATATTTTGGAGTTTTGGGAATGTTTCTCGGTGTGCCGGTAGTGGCAGTAATAATGCATATAATTAGTGTAATTATGGAGACCAAAATGAAGAAAAAAATGCTAAAAGAAATAGAAGTTAGAAGAAATAATAAGCAGGAATAAATTCTATTTTAATAGGTTCATAATATAGCACACAGAATCTATGATACAATCCATTCGTTTTTTCAAGCAAGGCTTTTTTAGAAAAAAACGGCGGAGAGAATTTTGAAAACAATTCATAATAAGCTCCCTTGTTGTTTTATTCTATTATATGCCTTGCTTTTCTTTGTGTTACCTATAAGCGACAAGTCGATGGATCGGCATGCCTTTTCCTGAAAACTTTTCTTCGTATTCAGTCATAATATTGTCTTCTGCAAATTCACTGTGGTGAAGATCATAGGTAACATCTTTTAATTTCCAAGGAGATGTCTTCGAGATCGTTTCCACAGAATAATCAAATAATAGGCGGTTGTCTGTCTTAAAACAGATAACTCCTTCCGGACAAAGCACTTCATCATAGAGCGAAAGAAATATCGGAGAAGTCAGGCGGCGTTTGGCATGACGCTCTTTTGGCCAGGGATCAGAAAAGTTCAGATAAATGCGGTCAATCTCTGCTTTATCAAAAACTTCTGTAAGATTTTTTGCGTCCATTCGGATAAAATACAGATTGGAACATTCTGTCTGCTGTCTTTTTTCAATTGCACGGTAAAGAACACTTGAATACATTTCGATTCCAATGTAATTAATCCCCGGATTTTGTTCTGCCATTGCGTGAATAAATTTTCCTTTTCCCATACCTATTTCAATATGGATCGGATTGTCATTTCCAAAAAATGTATTCCATTTGCCTTTATATTCTTCCGGTGTCTGTATGACAAATTCATTGGATGCGATAAATTCTTCCGCACCCTTGATATTACGAAGTCTCATAATTTTCCTCCAAAGTTTTGTATTCGCGAATAGTATAACATATTTTTAAAAAAATTTGAAGAAAATAATACAAATTTGCAAGTAACTATTGGAAAAATTGGAAAAATCGTGTATGATTATAGATGAGCAATAAAATAAATGTAAAGAGGGAACGAGATGGATGAGAAGAAAATAATTCTTGTGTCTGTAAGTGATCTTGTACCTGGAATGATTGTTGCAAGGGATGTATATACGAGAAATAACCAGATGTTGGTGCCTGCAGATACAAAAATAACGGAATCAATCATAGCTAGAATGACATTTTTTGGAATTATGAGCATTCGTGTTTTTGCAAGCGAGTTAGAAAAGAATATAGTTGACGAAGAAGAAGAGATGTATATGACACAGCAGGAAAAAGAGGATTTTGCTGTGTTTAAGGAAAATTATGAATTGACGATAGATCATGTATCAGAAAATTTGAATTCTCTTTTGAAAACCGCAGATGAAATTAATACCGATGAATTGGTTGAAAATGTGGATAAACTTGTATTTCAGTCGAAAAGCAGGTATGAAATCATGAATATGGTATATCATATTCGCACCTTTGATGATGAGACATACCGCCATTCTTTGAATGTGGCGATGATCAACAGTGTCTTTGCGGGATGGCTTGGTATGACAGAGTACGAAAGAAAGCAGTTGACATTGTGCGGCTTGATGCACGATGTGGGAAAACTTCTTATTTCCAAAGATATTCTTCGGAAACCGGGAAGATTGACGGAAGAAGAATATGAGCAGATTAAAAAACATCCGCTTCTTGGATATGAAAAAATGAAGGATAAAAATATTCCGGAATCCGTAAAACGAGTTATTTTACTGCATCACGAGAGAGCGGATGGAAGAGGATATCCTTTTGGATTTCATTTAAAAGAAATTGATCCTTATGCGGCAATTACCGCGATTTCGGATGTTTACGATGCTATGACATCCAACCGTGTATACCGGCATGGCATGAATCCGTTTGATGTAATAGAAATTTTCGAAAAAGACGGAAGAAAGCAGTTTAATCCGATGTTTCTGGTTCCAATATTAAATAATCTGACGAATACCTATCTTCAGCATTATGTGGAATTGAGCAATGGAATGAAAGGAAAAATTGTTTTAATTAATAAAAATGAATTGTCGCGGCCAATGATTGCTACAGATGATAATCAGTTTGTTGATCTATTAAAGCAGCGCGACATTAAAATAACACAAGTTCGCTAGATAATAGGAAAAGCGAAAGTAAGAAAGGATAGAAAAAGTGAAAAATCCAATAAAAAAATTGATAAAATTGTGGATGGGCGGAATGAGTTTTATAGCGGCGGTACTTTTGATCTCGACAGGAGCCGGTGCAGCTGCCGGACAAAAAGATTTAAGGGTTTCTGCAGAAGCTGCCTGCGTTATGGATCTGCAATCCGGAACGGTTTTATATGACAAAAATATGAATAAGAAGGAATATCCTGCGAGTATTACAAAAATTATGACAACTTTGGTTGCGATGGATAATTCTTCCCTCTCGGAAACGGTTAAATACGATGACCGCGCTTATACAAATTGGGAAAGCCGTGCGTCAAATATTGGCATTGTGGACGGTGAGAAATTGAGTATGGAAGACAGTTTGTATGCCATCATGCTTGCTTCTGCCAATGAAGTTTGTAACGGAGTGGCAATCCATGTAGCAGGAAGTATTGAAAATTATGTTGCTAAAATGAATGAGAAGGCAAAAGAACTTGGATGTAAAAATACACATTTTATGAATCCAAACGGACTTTGGAATAAAGATCATTATACATCCCCATATGACATGGCTTTAATCGGAAGAGCCGCTATGCAAAATGAAAATTTCCGTACAATTGCTTCCACTAAATATTATGACATTGGAAAATCGAATAAACGAAAATACATTGATCCGATGGGAAATCATCATAAAATGTTAAATCCCGGAAATATGCCTCAATATGGTTATAAATACTGTATTGGTGGAAAGACGGGTTATACGGATAAATGCCGTTATACTCTCGTGACTTTTGCAAAAAAAGGAAATATGGAACTTGTTTGTGTTGTTATGAAAGTAGACGGTTCCCCATATATGGACACCAACGCATATACGGATACGACAAGATTGTTTAATTATTGTTTTGAAAAATATGATAAAACGATGATTCAAGATGACACTTCCAATGAAATTAACAAGGAGTATCTGTTTACTAATTTCAGTCCATTTTACAGCAAAGATACCAGCTCACTGCATGTAGATTCTGATGCGGGTGTAATTCTTCCAAAAGGTGTTACGCTGGATAAGACGGAGAAAAAAGTAACCTATCTGCAGACTCCGGAAAAGCAAAATGGAAAAAATGTAATCGGTCATATTTCTTACACGTACAACGGAGAAGATGTCGGTGGAGCAGACATTTATTATGATGCGACGGATGCAGCGACATTAAAAGACAGTATTAATATGACAGAATGGTTCAAAGAAGCAGAAATGACAGCAAAAAAAGAACCATTTCCGGTAAAAAAAGTAATGCTTATCGTGATTCTGGTTATTTGTGTCGCTGGTTTAAGTTGTGTCTGCGTGATCCGAATAAGAGGATATCAGCAAAAGACAGAGTACCGCAGACGTTATCGAAAAGCGAGAAGACATATGAGAAAACGGGATCGGGATTTTTATACGAAAAGATGATGTGTAATGGTTTCACATAAAAATAACATTGTAGTTTTCACATTCGGGACCGCTTGCGCTTAGAAGAATACACGTAGCAGTGCATGAGGGCAGGATACGCCCTCTATGCACTGACGGTATTCTAAATCCCTCATGAGAAAAACTACAATGTTATTTATTTGAAAGCCATTACATATAAATTATAACAAAGGGGAGTTATCCACAAAAACGCACAAATTTGTGGATAACTCCCCTTTGTTGGTGGAAAACATTTATTACTCGTTACTATTCAGGATCCAATGTATGGAAATCAATGAATCGTCGTGCTTGCACGTAAGAGACTTTGATTTCCATACATTGAGATCCTAATAGGGCTCCCCCTCCACATATGAGCATTTTTAGCCTTGTCAAAGGCGAGAAAAGAACACGAAGTGTTCGAAATGCGAATGTGGAGGAGGGGCGTCCTGAATAGTTACTATTTGTTTTTTACATTTTCCACGTCTTTTTTCAAACGTTCTACTTCTTGTTTTGCTTTTGTGATACGTTCAATCTGCTCTAAGAAAGCATCGGAAGTATCATCTTTATGTGCCTCATAATATAATTTTCCAATTTCATTATAACAACGTTCGATGGTTTTTTCCTGATTACGAATCTGGCTGTTAAGGGAAGAAACTTCGGAAATTTCTTTTGCTTTGTCTGTAATCTCATCGGCTGTGTTATTTATTACATCGGATAATTTGTCTAAAAAACCTGCCATGATATATGTTCTCCTTTCCTGATACGAAGTATTTACATTGTTTACTAATATTTTAACCCTTTTTTTTGGCATGTCAAGGAAAAATTTTCTTGCTAAATTCTGTTATTTAGCAAAAATGCCAGCCGTTCCATCATAATCAAAATAATGATTGATAGAATTAACTTCAAGTATGTCTGCTGTTCGAATGTCGCGGATGCATTTTGTTAAATATGGATATTTTTTGATTAGTTTTTGAGTCAAAAGAAAAATTTCTGAATTTGAAAGTTTTTCAGTACTTATGTAACCTGATCCTTGAGGATGAAGAAAACCGTTATCATTTAGAAAATTCCCTATGTCATCATAAATTTTTCGGTATCCCTTACCTAAAATTTGTTCACATACTTTAGTGTCCAAATCGAACATAATTTGTTTTCTATATTTAGTTCCTTTATTCAATATATTTCATACCCTCTTTCTTATAATGTCTAATCATTTCCTGTTTACAATCTTCACTTCCACCTGCTGTAGTTAGAATCCATGTACGTAGATATTTAACATATTCTGTTGAATCAGAAGCCATTTTCATAACATAAATCATTATATCACAAAGTGCATTTTCTCCCTCACCACTAAAAACGCCATTGCTGCTTTCGATGATACCATATTGTTTTGAATGTTCTCTCATTGGATTTAACATGTCATATTCAGTAATACCATCTACTCTCATTTTTTCGTAATCCAAATCAAAAGTAAGTGTAACCATATAAATTCATCCCTTTCTTAAAAAAAGTAATTATTTTGCAATTATAGTGTACCACACATCAAATTTGTCATCAAGAGCCAAGTGGCTCTTTTTTTATTCGTAATTAATTTGAAAAAGAGAATAAGTAAGTGGAGGTGATGCTTATAAGCAAAAAATTTTGAAATAAAAGTAGGACGCATTAAACATAGCAAATTAAAAGAAAGGAACATTAATATGATGAAATGGACGAAAAAACTAGGTTGGAAAAACTTGAACTTAAAGATCAAATTGGATACTGTTAAAAATTATTTTTTGAAACTGAAATTTAATATTTTTCTTAAAAGAAAAATAGGGCTAAATCTTAAAATTAAGTTTCGTCGTAAAAGAAAAAAATTTTTTGTATTTGAAATGAAAATAAGTGGATACATACAAATTGGTAATTATTGTAAGAAATTTTCTTATAAGAAAAACATTTCCTTAATAAAGATTGTTGTACATTTAATTAAAAAAGTTATTCTGGTTTTACAATGAGGGATTTAGAACACCGTCAGTACATAGAGGTCGTAGTTTGACCTCATGTACTGCTACGTGTGTTCTTCTAAGCGCAAGCGGTCCCGAAGGGGGAAACCAGAATAACTTTTTGCATTATCAACCTACAAATTTTTCTTGCTAATTCCCCACAAATATTATATACTAAAGACAGAGACCATACGACTGGCGGAAAAGTAGGATTACCTATGGGGAGTATGGTAAATGCAGCCGACCGCCTGGGCAGACCGTAAGGAACCCCCAGGCGGTCTTTTCATTATAATAAAAAAGGAGAGAATGCAATGCAGATGTTATCATTGGAAAAAGAATTGAAAGAGAATGCGTATCCGGGAAGAGGAATCGTGATCGGAAAATCCCCAAATGGAAAGTACGCTGTGACAGCATATTTTATTATGGGAAGAAGTGAAAACAGCCGAAACCGCGTGTTTGTAGAGGATGGAGACGGAATCCGTACACAGGCGTTTGACCCATCGAAATTGAGTGATCCGAGTCTGATCATTTATGCACCTGTTCGTGTGCTTGGCAACAAAACGATTGTGACAAACGGAGATCAGACCGATACGATTTATGAGTTGATGGACAAACAGCAGACATTTGAGCAGGCACTTCGTACAAGAGAATTTGAGCCGGATGGACCAAATTATACGCCTAGAATTTCCGGTATTATGCACGTGGAAAATGGCGAATACAACTATGCAATGTCTATTTTGAAGAGTAACAACGGAAATCCGGATGCCTGCAACCGATACACATTTGCATATTCCAATCCGGTCAATGGAGAAGGACATTTTATCCATACCTATATGTGTGACGGTAACCCATTGCCAAGTTTTGAGGGTGAGCCAAAATTGGTAGAAATGTCAGATGACATGGAAACATTTACCAATATGGTATGGGAAAGCCTGAATGAGGACAATAAAGTATCTCTCTTTGTAAGATACATTGACATCGCTACCGGTGAGACCAAATCTACAATTGTAAACAAAAATAAATAAAAAGAAAGGACGTAACCGATGAAAGAATTAGAATTAAAGTATGGCTGTAACCCAAACCAGAAACCATCACGTATTTACATGGAGAATGGCGAACTGCCGATCAAAGTATTAAATGGAAAACCGGGATATATCAACTTCCTGGATGCCTTTAATGGCTGGCAGTTAGTAAAAGAGTTAAAGAAGGCAACCGGACTTCCGGCTGCAACTTCTTTCAAACATGTATCTCCTGCAGGTGCTGCCGTAGGACTTCCACTCAGCGAAGTAGAGTCAAAGATTTACTGGGTTGATGATCTCGGAGAATTGTCTCCGCTTGCCAGTGCGTATGCACGTGCAAGAGGGGCAGACCGTATGTCTTCATATGGGGACTTCATTGCACTGTCTGATGTATGTGATGTATCTGCTGCAAAACTGATCAAGAGAGAATTTTCCGATGGAATCATTGCACCGGGTTATGAACCGGAAGCATTGGAATTGTTGAAAGAAAAGAAAAAAGGAAGTTATGCGATCATCGAAATTGATCCAAATTATGAGCCGGCTCCGATCGAGCACAAAGAAGTTTACGGTGTGACTTTCGAGCAGGGACGCAATGAGTTGAACATTGACAAAGATTTCTTCAATAACATTGTGACAGAAAACAAAGAACTTCCGGATTCTGCCAAGATTGATATGGCGATCGCAATGATCACATTGAAATATACACAGTCAAATTCCGTATGTTTTGTAAAAGGCGGGCAGGCAATCGGAATCGGTGCCGGACAGCAGTCACGTATTCATTGTACAAGACTTGCAGGAAGCAAAGCAGACAACTGGCTTCTCCGTCAGTCTCCACAAGTTCTCAATCTTCCGTTCAAAGAAGGTTTGAAACGTGCAGAGCGCGATAATGCAATTGACAATTATATCGGTGAAGATTATCTTGATGTCATCGGAGATGGCTGCTGGGAGAAATATTTCACAGAGAAACCTCCGGTTTTTGAAAAAGCAGAGAAAGAAAAATGGCTGAAAGAATATGCGAAAGATGTTACACTTGGTTCGGATGCGTTCTTCCCATTTGATGATAACATCGAAAGAGCTTACCGCAGTGGAGTAAAATACATCGCACAGCCGGGTGGCTCCATCCGCGATCAGGATTGTATCGATGCATGTAACCGTCACGGAATGGTTATGAGCTTCACAGGAATCCGTTTGTTCCACCACTAAGGTTAAATAATAATTCAGGGCTCCCCACTATGCATAAGTGAGAAGCCCTGTTTTTTTATCGAAAGAGTACACAGTTTCCGCTTTCACGATAATAACGGATGCGTTTTTCCAAAGCTGCGCGTTCACATCCGAGTTTTTTGCTCAGACAATCCAAACAGAGAAATTCGGAAGCAGTGCGATTTACTAATTTCATGTAGATTGCTTTTTCGTCGCTTGTCAAACGGGCGTTGCAAGTCATACAGGTTTTGTAAAATTTTCCCATTAAATAGTTACCACCTTTGCTCTTACAACGACACAATCACAGGATGGAATCGTGATCGCAAATCGTTCTTTATAAGTTCCGATGTCCTTATGAGCAAAGCAGTCATAGAGAGAAAGTGCGACACCGGAAGCATAAGAAATACCGATGTCCCAAAACTGCAAAGTCAGTTCCCTGGCGGTGTCTGACAGATTAAATAGACCGATTGCAATATCTCCGTCTGCCAAAACTTTTACCAATACAAACGCATCATTTTCATGGAACCACTGCGGCTCCACTTTTACACGGTAGGCACCGCGGGCTTCCGGATCCTGGTTGATCGCCAGAAGATCTTTATTTTGCAGAAGATTCTTTGTAAAATCATCGGCTTTGCGGATATCGCAGCCAATCATAAGCGGCGACCCCATCATACACCATAAAGCAAAGTGCGTTTTATACTGGGTATCCGTGCATCCACCGATACTTCCGATAAAGTCATCATTACTTCCACCATGCATGCCTGCGACAAGCATATCCATATCATTGTGACAATAATTTCCGGTAAAGGATTCCTTGTCAATCTGCGAAAGAGCAATTTTACAGATGGATTCCCAATTATCCTGAATATCCGGAGTAGAGCGGTACGAGTGCGCACCGGATTCACGGATCCAATGGTGGACATCGTCTTCTCCCCAGTTGCAGGCGGAAAAAAGGATGTCGCGGCCGCAGTTTTTCAGAGCAAGACTCATTCGTTTGTACAAAAGTTCGCCGGACATGTGGCGCGGTTTAAAGCAATAATCGTATTTCAGATAATCGACATCCCAGCCGGCAAATGTGGCAGCATCCTGAAATTCATGCTCAAAACTTCCCGGATAACCGGCACAAGTGTGTGTTCCGGCGCAGGAATACATACCAAATTTTAATCCTTTTGCGTGGATATAATCGGCGACAGCTTTCATGCCATTTGGAAATTTTTTCGGATCGGCGACAAGATTTCCATCTTTATCGCGTTCGCGAAGGCTCCAGCAGTCATCAATGACAATATATTCATAGCCGGCATCTATGTATCCTTTTTCGATAAAACAGTCGGCAATTTCTTTGATCAATGTTTCATTGATATCCCACGTAAATGTGTTCCATGAATTCCAGCCAAGAGCCGGTAAATATCCTAATGTGTGATTGTTCATAAAGAACCTCCTTATAAGTTTTTTTTGCGGTATTCACTCGGTGATAATCCCGTTTCTCTTTTGAAAAATTTGGAGAAGGAAAACGGGTCATTGTAGCCGACGGAATAGGCGACATTCTGCACAGAAATCGAACTGTCTTTTAGCAGTTCTTTTGCTTTATTCATGCGGAAAGACAACAGGTATTCCTGTGGTGTCATGTCGGTTGCATTTTTAAATAATTTACTTAGATAAGAGCGGTCCAATCCGCAGTGTTTCGCTATTTCACCGATGCGAATAGGCTCGCTGTATTTTTGCGATATGTATTGAATTACATTACGAAGGTATTTTAATGAATTGTCTATTTCAAACGATGTTGACTTCTTTGGCGTATCTTCCATCATGTATTCAAATAGAAGATAAAACTGCGACATACAATAAAAAGGTTTGTCTGAATTTGTCAAAATATTATTTAAAGTTACACCGATATTTAATCCATTGGTGATGGGAGTAAATACCGGAGTTTCTTGTGTTATACCACATTTTTCCAGCAATTCTTCCACTTTATTTCCCTGAAACTGGATCCAGATATAATTCCATGGTGTTTTGTCATCCGCTTCATAATAGCCAAGAGTACCTGCCGGAATGATAAACGCCTGTTCCGCAGAAACCGGATAAACCTGATCATTCATATAAAGTTTTCCACTACCTTCATAAATGTAATGAAGTATATACAAATCGCGTATAATAGGACCATAACCATATGAAGGGTCGCATTTTTGGCAGCCGACCTCATAGAGACGCAGATCCTCGTAAGAATCAAAATTGAAAAAATAAACTTCGTCGTAGGTTCGAACAGCCATCGTAATCCCTCCTGGTAATAATGTAAATGATATGTGTAAAGTGTATCATTGTACATGGTTTTGTGTCAAGAAAAAGGGATGGAAAAAAGCGAAGCTCTATTCCATCCCAGTTTGGGTATGCTGTACGAGTATCGTATCGTCGTACATTTCCTTCTACTGTGGATGACTGTATGTTATGCCTACGAAGGATATGAATACATCATAAATCACAAAATAGGAAAATACCATGTGTAAATGCGAAATGAGCATGGAAAAATGTGGTATTTCCTTAAAGTAGGTACTTCTCAAGAAATGAAAAACGTTGTATAATATAATTACAATGTACGGTTGAAGAGGATGATACCTATGAAAATTGCAATATGCGACGACGATAATGGGGCATGCGAAGAACTAAGGAAAATACTGGAAAATATTTCGACGGAAAAAGATATGATACATATATATAATGCAGGAGAGGAACTATTAGGAGATATTTCGAATGGTTATATTTATGATGTCGTTTATTTGGATATCGAACTGCCCGGTCTGAATGGTGTGGAAGTCGGACAGGTATTGCGCGAGCAGGTAAAAAAGCAGCACCTGGATCTGATCTTTATATCGCAGAAGAGCAGTTACTGCGAGCAGCTTTTTGATCTGGAGCCGAGAAGATTTTACAGAAAACCGTTTGACAAAGAAAGAATTATAAAAGATTTGGAAATATTGATTGCGGAACATACGGAACACAGACAGAGTGTTTGGTACGAAGAAAATGGGCGGGAATATCGCTTATTTTTGGAAGACGTTTTGTATATGGAAGCATCGAATAAAAAAATAAAAGCATTTGATAAAAATGGGAAAAAAATCGTTTTAAAAAATACATTGAGCGAATGGGGAGAACTTTGTAAAGAAAAATATTTTGTACGGTGTCACAGATCTTATCTTGTAAATATGCGGTATGTGAAAGTGTATTCACGCACCGAATTTGAGATGACAAATGAGGATATCGTTCCGATTGGACGTAAATACGAAAAGCAGACGAGAGAAATCTGGAATTTACACAAAATGGAGGAAGAAGCATGATATTTGAGATAACGTTTATTATATCTAGTTTATTTCAAACATATATATATTATCTGTTTAGTGCGTGTTTTTACCGGGAAAAGGCAGAACCAAAAAGAGTTTTTGGAGGTTGTTCTATCTTTTTTGCGGTAACAACGATTGCGTATTTGATTTTTAATGTACTGGTTTTGAATTTTATATCTGTTGTCATTTGTGCTTTTATCATGATTTGTATTTTATATGGAGGAAAGATATCAAAAGCTGTATTAGTTACGGTATTGACCATAGGAATGATGGCAGTTTCCGAAGCCCTTGTTGCAATTTGTGTTGGAGCGGTTGGAGTAAATCCGGTACAGAAAAATCCATACTATGATTCGATTTTTGTTATGATTCTTTTGCCGGTAATACAGTATTTGATTGTAATGATCGTAAGAAATTTTGTTGGTCTGAAAAACGATGAGGCGATGCCAAAATCTTATTGGATTGTTACGGTGTCTCTTCCATTTTTGGTAACCGTTTTTATCATTTTTTTGTATACAAAGTCAAGTCTGCCTGCGGCGTTTTTAGTAATATGCGGCATTCTTTTATTAGCAATTAATTTTATGACGATTTATCTGTATGATAATACCATCCGAAACATGCAGGCACGAAAAGAGAATGAAATTTTGGAAATTCAGAATCTTTGTCAGCAAAAACAGGCAGAATCCATGCAGAATATAATGGAGCAGATTCGTGGAGAACGGCATGATTTTTACAAACATCTTTCTTCTCTTCAACAGATGCTTACACAAGAACAATATGGAGGCGCTCAAAAATATGTCAATGAATTGTGCGAGGAAAGAAATATAATCTCGGCAAAAATAATTGCGGATACCGGGAACTATACACTTGATAGTATATTGAACTATGAATATGAGCACGCAAAAAGTGAAAAAGCAGAAATTGTATATGACTGTGAAGTCCCAAAAGAACTGGAACTTTCGCCAAAAGATATGAGTATTATTTTGATGAATCTTCTTGATAATGCGATCGAGGCAGTTCGAAAAGAGGAAGAAAAGAAGATTATGTGCAAAATCGTGTATCGTAAGCCACAGTTATTGATTCGTGTAACAAATCCGTGCAGCGGGAAAGTGGGAACGATTGGTAAGACTACGAAAAACAACACAGTAGAGCATGGATACGGGCTAAAAAATGTTGAGAAAGTGACAGATCAATATCTGGGAACGATGAAGGTGGAGAGAAAAGATAACAAATTTGATGTCAAAATAGGTCTAAATTTGTAGAAAAATGTCGTCTATCCCAAAATTGTTGTCGTCTGTCGCAATTTTCGTTTTTATGAGAAAAATATGATATACTTTGGTATGTCATATTTTTTTGTGCAAAAAAGCTGTATCAATACCGGTTAGAGGAGAAAGTTTTAAAATAGAGCTTATATGATTAAATAGGCCAACCGGGTGGGAGTTTGTCCGTTGCAGCTGTCTATAAATAAAATGATATTCAAGGTAGGTAATACATAACATTCTAGTGACTTATTCCAATGTATATGGTATAATAAATTAAATATGCAAAGAAAAAGAAACGACATCTTCGGATGCCGGAATGGAGGTATTCATGAACGAGAAAACGAATGCAATTCGGGATGCCAGACAGCTCGGATTGCCAAAAATGCTGCTCCTTGGTCTGCAGCATATGTTTGCGATGTTTGGTGCTACGATTTTGGTGCCAATTCTGGTAAGCAGTTATTATGGGGATGTGTCTCAGGGGAGATTGATTCAGGTTACATTATTTTGTGCAGGAATCGGCACATTATTTTTCCATTTAATGGCAAAATTGAAAGTTCCCGCTTTCTTGGGATCTTCCTTTGCCTTTTTGGGCGGATTTGCTACCGTAGCAAATTTTAACGATGGAAAATATGCCGGCATGAGTGGAGATGATAAACTTGCTTATGCCTGCGGAGGTATCGTGATCGCGGGACTTTTGTATCTGATTTTGGCATTGATCATTAAGTTGGTCGGAGTGAAAAAAGTAATGCGTTTTCTTCCGCCGGTAGTGACAGGACCGATCATTATCTGTATCGGACTCAATCTTGCCGGATCTGCAATCGGCAATGCTTCGATGAACTGGCCGCTTGCGCTGGTTGCTCTTGTGACAATCATTATTTTCAATATATGGGGAAAAGGAATGTGGAAAATTATTCCAATTCTTATGGGCGTCGTCATTTCTTATGTGGTTGCGTGCATTTTTACCGCATGCGGCATTCATAATGTAGATGGTTCGACGATCGTAAATCTTTCCTCGACGATGGAAGCAGACTGGATCGGTATTCCGGGATTCCGGTTTTGTAAATTTGACCTTTCGGCGATTCTTGTTATGGCGCCGATCGCATTGGCTACCATGATGGAACATATCGGCGATATTTCGGCGATTTCCGCGACAGTAGGAGAAAATTATATCGAGGATCCGGGTCTTCACCGCACATTGATCGGAGATGGAATTGCGACAAGTATCTCGGCATTGATCGGTGGACCGGCAAATACGACATATGGCGAAAATACAGGGGTATTGGAACTCAGTCGTGTTCATGATCCACGTGTGATCCGCTTGGCGGCAGTGTATGCGATTATACTTAGTTTTATACCGAAAATGGCATCGTTGATCGGATCGCTTCCGACCGCGATCATCGGTGGTGTCAGCTTCATTCTTTATGGAATGATCTCAGCAATCGGAGTAAGAAACGTTGTAGAGAATAAGGTAGATCTGACGAAATCCAGAAACCTGATTATCGCGGCAGTGATTCTTGTCAGCGGACTTGGATTTTCGGAGGGTATTACATTTACGATAGCAGGAACGGCGGTAACGCTTACGGGACTTGCTATCGCAGCTTTGGCAGGTATTATTTTAAATGCAATTTTGCCGGGAAAAGATTATGAATTTCAGATGGCAGTAAAGGAAACGGAGGAATAAATTATGGCAGGTCAAGTTACGTATTTGGATCACCCATTGATCCAGCACAAAATTTCAAGATTGAGAGATAAGACGACAGGAACCAATGAATTTCGTTCGCTGGTAGAGGAAATTGCGATGCTTATGGGTTATGAAGCACTTCGTGATCTTCCGACGGAAGAGGTGACGGTGGAGACACCGATTGAGACTTGCAAGACACCGATGATCGCCGGAAGAAAAATGGCAGTTGTGCCGATTCTTCGTGCCGGACTTGGTATGGTAAGCGGAATTACGGCACTTGTGCCGACAGCAAAGATCGGACATATCGGATTGTATCGTGATGAGGAAACACATGAACCACATGAGTATTACTGCAAATTGCCGAATCCAATCGAAGAACGATTGATCGTAGTGACCGATCCTATGCTTGCGACAGGTGGTTCTGCCATTGCGGCGGTAGATTTTATCAAACAGCATGGTGGAAAAAATATTAAGTTCTTGTGCATCATTGCAGCACCGGAAGGCGTAAAGCGACTTCAGGAAGCACATCCGGATATTCAGATCTATGTAGGACATTTGGATCGTGAATTAAACGAAGCGGCGTATATCTGTCCGGGACTTGGTGATGCCGGAGACCGTATTTTCGGAACAAAATAATAGATACCGGGGGAATGCAGCATGGTATTAGATTGGAATAAATATGTAGAGACAGCAAGACAGGTATCTGCAGAGGGGTGTGTGCTTTTGAAAAATGAAGCGCACACACTGCCATTGCAGGAGGGCTGCCGTGTCGCTGTATTTGGAAGAATTCAAAACAATTACTATAAAAGTGGAACGGGTTCCGGCGGAATGGTAAATGTTTCCGGTGTGACCGGGATTTTGGATGCGCTGTTGGAAGAGCCGGGGCTAAGTGTGGACGAAACCGTACGAGAAACCTATGAAAAATGGGAAAAAGAAAACCCGTTTGATGAAGGAATCGGCTGGGCAAATGAGCCGTGGTCGCAGGTGGAGATGCCGCTGGAAGAAGAGTTTGTCCGCGACGCGTCACTTCGAAACAACACGGCGTTGGTAATTATTGGCAGGACAGCAGGAGAAGACCGCGATAATGTCGATGCCGAAGGAGCATATCAGCTTTCAAAACGGGAGATTGATATGATCGAAAAAGTGACGTCGTATTTTGAGAAAACGGCGGTGCTTTTCAATATCGGAAGTATCATTGATCTATCGCATCCGTGTCTGCAGGCCTGCCAGGCGCAGATGATCGTGTGGCAGGGAGGCATGGTCGGCGGTTATGGTGTCGCCGATGTGCTGACCGGAAGAGTGTCCCCTTGTGGACATTTGACCGATACGATTGCAAAAAAAGTAGAAGATTACCCATCTTCGCCCTATTTTGGCGGCGAAGACAAAAACTTTTATGTGGAAGACATTTATGTCGGATACCGGTATTTTGAAACGGTGGCAAAAGAGGAAGTGCTGTATCCGTTTGGTTATGGGCTCTCTTATACGACATTCCGCGATACGTGCATCGATTTTTCCATTCGTGAGGATTTCGGATGCGAGATTCAGGTGCAGGTGAAAAATACCGGAAAAACAGCGGGAAAACACGTGGTTCAGGCATATGTTGAGGCACCGCAGGGAAAACTCGGTAAGTCCGCCCGCAGTCTTTGCGGATTCGCAAAAACGGGTGTGATCGAACCGGGTGAAAAAGAAATGGTAAAAATATCCATTCCGTTTTCTGTCCTTGCATCGTATGACGATTCCGGAGTTACCGGTGCGCCGTATTGTATGGTGCTTGAACCGGGAACATACCGGATTTATGTGGGTTCCGATGTTCGTAATGCGGAAGAAGGCGCGAATTTTGAGATTATTCAGCAGAAAGTGATCGAAAAACTGGAACAGGCACTTGCGCCGGTAGAAGCATTCGATCGTTTCAAAATGAGTAAAGATGGAAATGGCAAATTTGAACTGACACGTGAAGCAGTTCCGACAGGCAAAAAACAGGAAGCGAAAAAACGCGAGGAAAATCTGCCGGAAGAGATCGCATATACGGGAGACAACGGGTATGTGCTGAAAGATGTGGCAGATGGAAAAATCACGATGGAGGAATTTGTCGCACAGTTTTCTGACGAGGATCTGTCGTGCATCGTGCGCGGAGAAGGCATGGGAAGTCCGAAAGTGACACCGGGAACGGCTGCTGCGTATGGCGGCGTTTCGGAACATTTAAAAAAAATGGGAATTCCTTGCGGCTGTTGTTCTGACGGCCCATCGGGAATGCGCATTGACTGCGGAAAGAAAGCGTTCAGTCTGCCAAATGGAACATTGATCGCCTGTACATGGAATACGGCGTTAGTCGAGCAATTATTTGAATGTCTGGGAATGGAAATGATTTCCAATAAAATCGACAATATTTTAGGACCGGGAATCAATATCCACAGACATCCGTTAAATGGGCGAAATTTTGAGTATTTTTCGGAAGATCCTCTTGTTTCCGGTAAGATGGCTGCGGCGGAACTTCGCGGTCTGAAAAAGCAGGGAGTGACCGGAACACTCAAACATTTTGCTGCTAATAATCAGGAAAAGAAACGACATGACGTGGATTCGATCGTTTCGGAGCGTGCCCTTCGTGAAATTTATCTGAAAGGTTTTGAGATCGCGGTAAAAGAGGCGCAGGCGGATTCTGTCATGACGACGTATGGGCGTTTGAACGGAGTCTGGACTGCCGGAAGATATGAATTGAATACAACGATTTTGCGTAATCAATGGGGCTTTACCGGTATCGTGATGACGGACTGGTGGGCGAAGATCAATAATCAATCCGGGACAAAAGGTGTCGGAAATGACTTTGCATCCATGGTGCGCGCGCAAAACGATATTTATATGGTTTGTCCGCAGGGCGATGAAAACCGTACAGACGATAATACTTTAAAAGAACTTGCGGCCGGCACATTGACACGCGGCGAATTGCAGCGAAGCGCCGCCAATATCTGCCGCCAGCTTATGAGCCTTCCGGCATTTGCAAGATTGAATGGCGAAACGGAGACAGTGGAAATTCTCCATAAGCCGGAAGATAAGTCGGATTTTGATATGGAAAATATTGTATATTATACATTTGACGAAAAGGGTGAGATTCCAATGGATGGAATCGATACCTCAAAGGGCAGCAGTTTTGTATTTGCGATTGATGTGCCGACCGGTCATTTGTATGATCTGCGTATCGAGTATTCCTCGGAATCCGGGGAACTGGCACAGATTCCAATGACGATTTTCAGTCAGAGTGTGGCGGTTGGTGTCGTGACGTTCAACGGAACGGACGGCGAGACTCAGACCATCGATAAAAAGGTTTATATGGCAACGCAGTATATCGTTGTACGCTTGTATTTTGTGCAGGGTGGTGTGAAGATTCACAAATTTACCTTCACTGACACCGGAAAAAATATACAGCAAGATGCCATGGAACTTGACGGAAATCCGGAGTTTGATTTTGCGTTACGTTAATAAAGGAGGACGACAATGGAAATTTTACTTGGCATTATTGTGATTCTGCTGGTTATTTCCAATGTATATCTGATGATAGCGATGCAGCGCCAAAACCGGAAACCGGAGATCAATCCGCAGATTGAGGAGATCCGGCGGGAAGTCGTCGGACTGCAGCGGATGTTTACCGGGGTAAAAACCCGCGGGATCTGGGGCGAATGGCAGCTGGGAAGTATTCTTGATGAGACGCTTACTCCCGATCAATACGAGACGGAGTGTATGGTAATTCCGGGGAGGACTACACGTGTAGAATACGCAGTGAAACTTCCCGGAAGATATGAAGAACCGGTATATCTTCCGATTGACTCGAAGTTTCCGTTGGATGCGTATCTCCAATACGAAGAAGCATTGCAGAGCGGAAACCGGGAAATGGCGGAAGATGCGGCAATCGTGTTTAAAAACCGCGTGAAGTCATTTGCGAAAGATATCCACGACAAGTACATTCTGCCGCCGTATACGACAGATTTTGCCGTGTTGTTTTTTCCGATCGAGGCGATTTATGTGGCGTCGGTAAAACTTGGGCTGGCGCAGGAATTGATGCGGCTTTACAAGGTGACGATGGCTTCGCCGGCAAGTATCGGAGTGCTGTTAAATAGTTTGCAGATGGGATTCCGCACACTTGAAATACAGGAAAAGAGCGGTGACGTGTGGCGTGTTTTGACGGAAGTGCGCTCGGAGGTGGACAATTACGAAGAAGTTTTGCTGAATCTCCAGAAAAGATTAGAGCAGTCGGAAAAAGAACTTGACATGCTTGTCGGCAGGCGTACGAGAATGCTGAAGAAAAAATTAGAAATGTTAGATGATACAGACTGGCAGTAAAAATAAGCCTCCCTGAGTTCAACTCAGGGAGGCTTATTTTTAGGCAGTGCGCCCAATGGTACATGTTTCTTAAAGACTAAAAGAGGAGGTTCTTGTCAGGAAAAGATAAAAAAATTTTACTTTTTCTATAATTCCTATTGACTTAGTAGGATAAAGGTGATATGATATGTTTTGTCACCAAGCGAAGCTTGATGACCTGCGCATGCATCAGCATGCTACCTATCGCAAAACGAAAAACATTGGAAGGGCGGTAACGATTATGGAGAAGATTGCAAAGCAGTTGACAGAGTTGATTGGAAATACTCCATTGCTGGAGTTGACAAATTATGAAAAAGAAAATGAATTAAAAGCGAAAGTAATTGCAAAATTGGAATATTTTAATCCGCTGGGAAGCGTGAAAGACCGTGTGGCAGGCGCGATGATCGAGCAGGGGATCAAAGATGGCAAGATCAACGCCGACACCGTTATTATCGAGCCGACAAGCGGAAATACGGGGATCGGACTTGCATTTGTGGCAGCAGCCAAAGGCCTGCATCTGATTCTTACGATGCCGGATACGATGAGCGTAGAGAGACGTAAGATCGTATCGGCGCTGGGGGCAGAGATCGTACTCACACCGGGACGCGAAGGTATGAAAGGTGCAATCGCAAAAGCAGAAGCACTAAAGGAAGAATATGGAAATGCCTTTATTCCGCAGCAGTTTGAAAATGAGGCAAATCCGGAAATCCATAAAAAGACGACCGGACAGGAGATCTGGAGAGATACCGATGGAAAGGTAGACATCTTCGTATCGGCAGTCGGAACCGGCGGAACCGTAACCGGAACCGGACTGGCATTGAAAGAGAAAAATCCGGATGTCAAAGTCGTAGCCGTAGAGCCTGCAAGTTCGCCGGTGCTTTCCGGAGGAAAGCCTGGACCACATAAGATTCAGGGAATCGGCGCCGGTTTTGTGCCGGGTGTACTCGAAATGAAAGTATTGGATGAGATCATAAAAGTGGAAAACGACGATGCATTCGAGACAGCAAGAAAGATTGCGAGAACCGACGGTGTGCTTGTGGGAATTTCCTCCGGTGCAGCATTGTACGCAGCGACAGAACTTGCCAAACGTCCGGAAAATGAGGGCAAAAATATCGTGGTATTGCTCCCGGATACCGGTGAGAGATATCTTTCTACTTCCTTATTTATTGTATAAAGGCAGAGGATTTTATGCAGAAAAGAAAACACAGAATACTGTCCATGGTGCTTATCGTGGCAATGACAGCCGGGATGGTGGACGGACTTGGCGGTTGTGGAAAAAAGAACGGCGATGAGCTGACAATCACCAACGTTTCTTACGATCCGACGAGAGAATTTTACGAAAAATACAATGTGTTATTTGAACAATATTACGAAAAGAATTTCGGAAAAAAAGTGCGGGTGATACAGTCGCACGGAGGTTCCGGAAGTCAGGCAAGATCCGTCGTGGAAGGATGTAATGCCGATGTCGTTACACTGGCACTTGAGCATGACATTACATTGATTGAAACAACAGGACTGATCAATGCCGGATGGCAGAAAGAATTTGACAAAGACAGTGCTCCTTACACATCGACCATCGTATTTTTGGTACGAAAAGGGAATCCGAAGCAGATTCGTGATTGGCAGGATTTGGTAAAGAACGGTGTGGAAGTCATTACACCGGATCCGAAGAGCAGTGGCGGAGCATGCTGGAATTTCCTGGCGGCTCTCAGTTATGCGAAGACGACATGGAACGATGCGGCGAAAGAAAAGCAGTTTATGAAAGCATTGTATCAAAATGTGTCTGTGATGGATTCGGGCGCAAGAGGAGCAACGACTACATTTGTAGAAAATAGAAAGGGCGATGTGCTGATTGCCTGGGAAAATGAAGCATTGGCGACGTTAAACTCTTACCCGGGTGAATACGAGATGATCAATCCTTCGGTCAGCATTCTGGCGCAGCCGAGTGTGGCGGTGGTCGATGACAACGCCGAAATGAACCAGAGTGAAGAAGTAAGTACCGGATATTTGCAATATTTGTACAGCGACGAGGCTCAGCGGCTTATTGGGGAAAATGGCTACCGTCCATCCAATGAAGCAGTCTTACAGGAATTTTCAGACCAATACGATCTGTCAATCAAGATGTGGAACATCGGAGATTACGGCGGCTGGGACAAGGCCTACGAGACGTATTTTGACGATGGCGCCATGTTTGATGAGATTTACGAATACTAGAATGACAGGAGCGAGAGAAGATGAAAAAGGCAGATATACCAAAAAAAGTGAAAAAAGCCAGAGTCATACCGGGTTATCGATGCACTTTGGGAATTGTCGTAACGATGCTTTCGCTCATTGTACTCATTCCGCTGGCATCCGTGCTTGTGCATTCGCTTCAGATTTCCCCGCGTGAATTTTTCGCGCTGCTCTGGAAACCGAATGTGCGGAATGCCTTTCTTACCAGCATCGGCTGTTCGTTCGTGGCGGCGGTACTTAATGCGGTGTTTGGACTGATCGTAGCATGGACGTTAGTCAAATACGATTTTCCAGGAAAACGGATCTTAGATGGATTCATTGAACTTCCCTTTGCACTGCCGACTGCGGTTGCCGGCATTACGCTTTCGAAATTATATTCGGAAAGCGGCTGGCTGGGAAGCGGACTGGAAAAACTTGGAATAAAAGTAACGTATACCCATCTCGGACTTGTGATCGCGTTGATCTTCGTGGGACTGCCGTTTGTCATAAGAGCGGTTCAGCCGGTTCTTGAAAAAATGGATGGCCAATACGAAGAAGCAGCCTATATGCTTGGCGCGACATCGAGAAAAACATTCTTTTCCGTCATTTTGCCGGAGTTACGGCCGGCTCTGTTAACCGGATTTGGACTTGCTTTTGCCCGAGGGATCGGCGAATATGGCAGTGTCATTTACATCTCGGGAAACAGTGCAAAGGAAAAGACACAGGTAATTTCTTATGTTATTATGCAAAAATTAAGTTATATTGATTATGCAAGTGCGACGGCGATCGCATTTGTGATGCTGATTTTGTCATTTCTGCTTTTGCTTTTTGTCAATATCATGCAGGCGAGACAGTCAGCGAGAACGAATTTATTGTAGGAGAGAATGGCCCATGAGCGAACAGGAAAAACTCGAACGCGGGAAGCGGCGGACAAAACGGCTGATGATCACCATAACGGTGGCATTTCTCGTATTGATGCTTGTGATCCCATTGGCTTCGGTGATTGCCAGTTCCCTGAAAGAGGGAATCGATTTTTATCTCGAGTCGATTTCAACGGAATATGTGCGAAGCGCTCTTGGCGTAACGATTCTGGCAACGGTGATCGCGGTCATCGTAAATACGTTTTTTGGAATCTGCGCCGCATGGCTTTTGACAAAATTTTCCTTTCACGGGAAACAGATCCTGGCAACGCTCATTGACATTCCGTTTTCGATATCGCCGGTGATCGTAGGACTTGCCTATCTGATGACCTTTGGACGGCTCGGATGGTTTTACCCTGCGATCCGCGCAGTGAACCAATGGCTTGGAACGGACATCCGCATCACATTTGCAATTCCGGGTGTTGTGCTGGCGACGATTTTTGTTACTTTCCCATTTGTATCGAGGGAACTGATCCCGATTCTCAATGCGCAGGGAAAGGACGAAGAAGAGGCGGCAGCGCTGATGGGAGCGAGCGGATATAAAATTTTCCGAAAAATTACGCTTCCACAGATGAAATGGGGCCTGATTTATGGTATTATCTTATGTACAGCGAGAGCGTTAGGCGAATTTGGCGCGGTCAATGCCCTGTCAAAGACACGAGGCGAGACATTTACACTTCCGCTGGAAATTGATGCTTTATATATGTCAGGAACGGATACTTCGATCACGGCGGCATTTGCCGTATCTTCGATCTTAGTGATCCTGGCGGTAATCTTATTGATCGCAAGAAATATTCTCGAACACCGGGACAAAGGAAAGGAAGGGTGGTAAGCAATGTACGTAGAAATGAAGAACATATACAAGCGATACGGCGATTTCCTTGCCTCCGACAATGTGAGTTTCGGGATTGAAAAAGGAAAACTGGTCGCGCTTCTCGGACCTTCCGGAAGCGGAAAAACGACACTTTTGCGAATGATTGCAGGGCTGGAAAATCCAAATTCCGGAGATATCTTCATCGACGGAAAACGAGTCAATGACATTCCTGCATCAAAGCGGGGCATCGGCTTTGTATTTCAAAATTATGCGTTGTTCCGATATATGACAGTTTTTGACAATGTGGCGTTTGGCCTGGAATTGCAGAAGATGCCGAAAAAACAGATTAAAGAGAGAGTCAAAGAACTTCTCGAATTAACCGGACTTTCGGGGATGGAAAAACGATATCCGAATCAGCTGTCCGGCGGTCAGCGCCAGAGAGTGGCATTTGCCAGAGCATTGGCGCCGAATCCACAGGTACTTTTGCTGGATGAACCATTTGCGGCGATCGATGCCAAAGTAAGAACCGAGCTACGGAGCTGGCTCAAAGAAATGGTAGAAAAACTGGGAATTACGAGTATTTTCGTTACCCACGATCAGGATGAGGCCGTAGAGGTAGCCGATGAGATCATCATTACGAACCACGGAACCATTGAGCAGATGGGAACGCCGGTAGAAATTTACAAATCACCGGGAACCCCGTTTGTCGCCAAATTTATCGGCCGGTCTTCGGTAGTGGAAGAATATGGAAAATTAAAAGGATTCGACCAGGTCGAGGGGACAGACAGAGCTGTCATCCGGCCGGAATTTATAAAAATATCAAAGAGTGGAAAACTCGATCAGTACATCAGCGCGGCAGAGACCGGCGTCGTAAAAGATGTGGTATTTCGCGGAAACCGCATCGACATCACCGTCGATATTAACGGAATCGAGGTTGTCGGCGAGCGGTCGCTGGAAAAAGATCTGGTGGCTGTCGGCGAGACGGTACATGTGTTGATCTACCGATTGTATGTGTTTGACGAGGCACAGACGTATCTGCTCGAAAACAAAGAGATGCAGGAACAGGATGTGTTCTACATTTAGCTGCCCAAGGGGATCAAAAACGAGAATGGAGCGGCAGAGCCACGGAGTTCGAGTTTTTGCAGGGATGCGGGAGCAGCGTAAGCTGCGGAGCATCCCGTAGGGCAACTGGCAAACAGGCAAATTGCCAACACAAAAAGAACAGGAAAAACAAGGAGGAGCTGCGATGCAGATTGAAAATAAAAAAATACTTCATACGGACATTTTGATCGTCGGTGGAGGAACGGCAGGATGTTACGCCGCATTGACGATCCGCGAAAAATCCGATTATTCGATCATTATTGCGGAAAAAGCAAATATTAAGCGGAGCGGCTGCCTGGCTGCCGGTGTCAACGCGATCAATGCCTATATTGTAAAAGGCAGAAAGCCGGAAGATTATGTGGAATATGCGAAAAAAGATGCGGATGGCATCGTGAGAGAAGATCTGCTTATGACAATGTCAGAGGGCCTCAACCGGGTAACGGAAAAAATGGAAAAACTCGGACTTGTCATTTTGAAAGATGAAAATGGAGAATACGTCGCACGCGGAAATCGAAATATAAAGATCAACGGCGAAAATATGAAACCGTTGCTGGCTTCGGCGGTAGAGAGCCTTCCGGATGTGACTGTATTGAATCGAATCAATATAACCGATTACATTGTGGAGGATAATACGATCCGCGGAGCGTTTGGATTTTCGATGGAAGAAAACACTGCTTACGAGATCCGCGCAAAGAAAGTGCTTTGTGCGACCGGCGGAGCGGCAGGGCTTTACCGTCCGAACAATCCGGGATTTTCAAGACATAAAATGTGGTATCCGCCATTTAATACCGGCGCAGGATATGCGATGGGGATTCGGAGCGGAGCCGAGATGACAACCTTTGAGATGCGCTTTATCGCTCTCCGGTGCAAAGATACGATCGCACCGACCGGAACCATCGCACAGGGCGTCGGCGCAAAACAGGTCAATGCAAAAGGCGAAGTTTACGAAGATAAATACGGTCTGACGACTTCGGAACGAGTGTATGGAACGGTGATGGAAAATCTGGAGGGAAGAGGTCCTTGTTATCTGCGGACCGAAGGAATTTCCGACGAGCAGGACGAGTCATTGAAAAAAGCCTACCTCAATATGGCACCAAGCCAGACACTAAAATGGATCGAATCCGGCAAGAAGCCGAGCGAGCAGAATGTGGAGATCGAGGGAACCGAACCTTATATCGTGGGCGGACACACCGCCAGCGGATATTGGGTGGACACGGACCGCCAGACGACGATCCACGGACTGTATGCGGCAGGAGATGTCGCCGGAGGATGTCCGCAGAAATACGTGACCGGGGCAATGGTCGAAGGCGAGATCGCGGCACTTCATATGGTAAAAGAACTGGATGCCGGGCAGGAACTGCCGGTAAATGAGGCAGAAGAAGAAACGGCATTGGAAGAGAAGATAGAAGAGTATAACCATTTTTTGACAGCATCAAACGATATGTTTACCGTCGAAGCCTTGGAAGAGGCGATGCAGAAAGTCATGGACAATTACGCCGGAGGAATTTCGACGCATTACCAGTTCAATGAAAAGCAGCTGGCACTTGCGAAAGACAAGATCAAACAGCTGATCGAACTCAGCGAGGATGTTGCAGCGGAGGATATGCATGAATTGATGTTTGTCTATGAGTTGAGAGAACGTCTTACCGTGTGCCTTGCCGTTATTGCACATTTGGAAGCAAGAAAAGAGACAAGATGGCACAGTTTTGCCGAAAATTTAGATTATCCTAAAAAAGACCAGAAATGGTTAAAATATGTAAATTCCAGAATGGAAGATGGCGAGATCATCATCCGCTTCCGAGACCTGGTTGGAAGGGAGGAGCATTATGAGCATAGCAATTAACAAGGCATTGTGCAAAGGCTGTACCGCCTGCGCGAAAGTTTGTCCGGGAAGTTTGATCAAGATGGACGACGACAAAAAAGCCTATATCAAGTACCCGAAAGACTGCTGGGGATGCTCATCCTGTATCAAAGAGTGCCGGTTTGGCGCGATCGCTCTTTACCTGGGAGCAGATATTGGAGGTATGGGAAGCAAGATGACTGTACTTTCGGAAGAAAATCAGTTATACTGGAACATATTACGAAGAGATGGCAGCAAAGAACAGGTTATTATCAACAAAAAAGAATCAAATAAGTACTAGCGAAAGGAAGGACACAGATATGAGTGAGTTTTCACATCTTGACAAATTGGAGGCAGAAGCAATCTACATCATCCGTGAAGTGGCTGCAGAATGTGAAAAACCGGTAATGCTTTATTCCATCGGAAAAGACAGCTCGGTAATGCTGCATTTGGCAATGAAAGCTTTTTATCCGGAGAAACCGCCGTTCCCGTTTTTACATGTCAATACAACATGGAAATTTAAAGAAATGATCGAGTTCCGTGACAAAACGGCCAAAAAACTCGGCATCGATATGATCGAGTACATTAACGAACAAGGGGTAAAAGACGGAATAAATCCATTTGACCATGGTTCTGCTTATACCGATATCATGAAAACACAGGCATTGAAACAGGCCCTCGACAAATACGGATTTACCGCTGCGTTTGGTGGTGGACGCCGAGACGAGGAGAAATCAAGAGCAAAAGAGAGAATATTCTCTTTCCGAAACGAACATCATGCGTGGGATCCGAAAAACCAGCGTCCCGAGATGTGGAAATTGTACAATTCCAAGATCCAGAAACATCAGGAAGTACGAGTATTCCCATTATCAAACTGGACCGAGACGGATATCTGGCAGTACATTCGCCGCGAAAATATCGAGATCCCGTCTCTGTATTTTGCAAAAGTACGTCCGGTCGTTTACCGCGACGGCAACATTATCATGGTAGACGATGACCGTATGAAACTTCGTCCGGGGGAAAAGATTGAGTACAAGAGTGTACGATTCCGCACCCTGGGATGTTATCCACTTACCGGTGGATGCGAGTCCACTGCGACGACACTGGACGAAATTATCGACGAGACACTGAGCGCCGTATCTTCCGAGAGAACGACACGAGTGATCGACAATGAAGCAGCTGGCAGTATGGAACGAAGAAAGAGAGAAGGGTATTTCTAATATGAGCGGATTATTGAAATTTATTACATGCGGAAGCGTGGATGACGGAAAATCAACCTTAATTGGACATATTTTATACGATTCAAAGTTATTGTATACCGACCAGGAAAAAGCACTGGAATTAGACAGTAAAGTCGGAAGCCGCGGCGGCGAGATTGACTACTCACTGCTTCTCGACGGATTGATGGCAGAGCGCGAGCAGGGAATCACGATCGACGTTGCGTACCGTTACTTTACGACAGAGAAAAGAAGCTTCATCGTTGCGGACACACCGGGACATGAAGAATACACAAGAAACATGGCAGTAGGAGCTTCCTTTGCCGACCTCGCAGTCATTTTGATCGACGCAAAACAGGGCGTGCTCGTACAGACAAGACGCCACGCAAGAATCTGTGAGCTGATGGGAATCAAATATTTTGTATTTGCCGTCAACAAAATGGACCTTGTGGATTACAGCGAAGAGAGATTCCGCGAGATCGAAGCACAGATCAAGGAACTTTCCGAAGAACTCAGCCTTGCTAATGTCAAGATTATTCCGGTTTCGGCGACAGAAGGCGACAATGTTACGACAAAATCCGACAACATCAAATGGTATGACGGTGAGGCACTCCTGACATACTTGGAAAACATTGACATTTCCGAAGACGACCACGAAGTAGGTTTCTATATGCCGGTACAGCGTGTATGCCGTCCGGACCACACATTCCGAGGCTTTCAGGGTCAGGTGGAAGATGGCGAGATTCATGTCGGCGACGAACTGACAACCTTGCCTAGCAATGAGACAGCGAAAGTAAAGAGTATTTATGTCGGCGACAAGCAGAGCGACAAAGCGGTGAAAGGCCAGCCGGTAACGATTCAGCTTGACCGCGAAGTAGATGTATCAAGAGGCTGCGTGCTTTCTGTGGATTCTCAGGTGAAAATCGCATCGACCTTGACAACGACACTCCTTTGGATGGACGACGATGAACTCATTAGTGGAAAGAACTTCTTCTTTAAACTGGGTACAAAGACCATCCCGGGAGCGGTTACCAAGATTGAATATGCAATCGACGTTAATACAGGTGAGCAGAAACCGGTGGAAACGCTCAGCAAAAACGAGATCGCGGTATGTAAGATCTCACTGGCAGACAAGATTGTCGTAGATGAATTTAAAAAACATAAAACAATGGGTGAATTTATTCTCATTGACCGTGTAACCAATATGACATCTGCCTGTGGAGTGGTAGAAAATGTAAATACTGAAGAGCATGGTCTGTATGAAGGACGTGTGGACCGCAAAGTCCGCGCAGCAGTCAAAGGACAGACGGCGGTTACGGTAGAATTTGTCAAATCCGGCAAAGTAAACCGTGCTTTTGTGGAAGATGTGGAAAAAGTTCTTCACATCGATGGCAGACATACGTATCTGTATGCACCGACACAGGGCGAGGACATTTCCCTGGTGCTCAAACACCTGCACCGCGCAGGAATCGTTGTTCTGCTTCTCGTTGACAAAAAACAGGCAGACAGCATTACAAATAAAAATGAAAATTATATCACGAATTGGAGTGAAAATGGTACGGAGATAGAAGAAGTGGCAGCCTATATCCGCAAACAGTCGGTTTACGGCGAAGCATCCGTACGCAATGGCAACTACATCTGAAGAGACGAAAATGGAGGGAACGTATGAGATTCAACACAGCACTTTTGCACAGTGGAAAAATGGGAGATGAGGCGACCGGAGCGACGCTCACGCCAATCTACCAATCCAGCGCCTTCTATCAGACGTCTGCAGAACAGCATGAAAAATTGTTTCATAATAAGGCAAACGGATTTTCGTATACAAGATTGAATAATCCGACGATCACAGCCTTTGAAAACCGGATGACAGCATTGGAGAATGGACTTTCTTCGATCGCCTGTGCTTCCGGAATGGCAGCCATCTTCAATGTCTTACTTAATATCGTGAATGCCGGAGAGGAAATTCTGGCAAGCACGAGTTTATACGGAGGTTCCATCGATGTTTTTCATGATTTTGAAGCATTTGGGATCAAAACCGTATTTGTCGATATTCATGACGAAGAGGCAGTCAAAGCAGCGATCAGCGACAAGACAAGAGTGATCTTTGCCGAGACGATCGGAAATCCGAAACTGGATGTCGTAGACATCCGTAAGCTGGCGGAATTGGCACATGAGAACGGACTTCCGCTTGTGATGGACAACACGGTCGCAACCGCGTATCTTGTCCGCCCACTCGAACTTGGTGCCGACATCGTCGTCAATTCGACATCGAAATATGTAAATGGAAACAGCGACGCCATCAGCGGTGTGATCACCGACAGCGGAAACTTCAAATGGGATAAAGAAAGATATCCCGGCATGAAAGAATATGCAAAATTTGGAAAATTTGCATTTACCGCGAAACTCAGAAATGGCTTGTTTCGAAATACCGGTGCCTGCATGGCACCACAGACAGCATTTTACAATATGCTGGGGATTGAAACACTCGGACTCCGTATGGAGCGTGCCTGTTTCAATGCCGAAAAGTTAGCTGAGTTTTTGATACAGTATCCGGATATCAAAGTAAATTATCCGGCACTGCCAGACAGCCCATGGCACGAGACTGCAGAAAAAACTCTGGAACATGGCTATGGCGCGATACTTACGATCCGGGTCGGAAGCAAAGAACGTGCTTTCCAGATTATGAATGATTTGAAATTACCAAAAATTGTCTCCAATATCGGAGATACAAAGTCCTTGATCATTCATCCCGAATCGACGCTGAATGCGCACAGCACGGAAAAAGAGAAAGAAGATGCCGGAGTATTTGACGACCTGATCCGAATCAGCGTCGGCATTGAAGATATTCAGGATATCATCGAAGATTTTAAATACGCGATTGAGAAGAAATAAGGAGGAAGTGAATTATGGCAGTAGATTATGCTACACTGAAAAAAGGCGGATTCATGCGCCAGAAACAAAAAAATAACTTTTCCCTGCGACTGGCAGTGGTAGGAGGAAATCTGACAGCAAAGCAGCTGGCTAAGATTGCGGAAGTGGCAGAAAAATATGGAGACGGACATGTACATCTGACATCCAGACAGGGCGTAGAGATCCCATTTATCAAACTGGATCAGATCGATGAAGTGAAAGCAGAACTGGAGAAAGGCGATTGTAAGCCGGGTGTCTGCGGCCCACGTGTACGTACTGTCACAGCCTGTCAGGGAAATCAGATCTGTCCAAGCGGAAACATTGATTCCTACGATATCGCTCAGAAACTGGACGAGAGATATTTTGCAAGAGAGCTTCCTCATAAATTTAAATTTGGTGTCACCGGATGCCAGAATAACTGTTTGAAGTCCGAGGAAAACGATGTCGGAGTGAAAGGTGCTTCTATCGTAAAATGGAAAGAGGATGCCTGTATCCAGTGTGGTGTGTGTGTAAAAGCGTGCCGCACCGATGCGATCAAACTGGAAGACGGAAAGATTGAAGTGGAAGAAAGTAAGTGTAACTACTGTGGAAGATGCGCCAAAGCGTGTCCAACCGATGCCTGGGATGTGACGACAGGATATCTCGTATCCTTCGGTGGACTTTTCGGAAACCGCATTCACAAAGGAGAAGAAGTCGTGCCGGTGATCAAGGACGAAGAGACATTGTTCCGCGTAACGGATGCAGCGATCCAGTTCTTTGATGACAATGCAAAGCCAAGCGAGCGTTTCCAATTTACGATCGAGCGCGTAGGTGAAGATAAATTTGAAAAAGTGATTAAGGAGGCATACAATGGCTGATTATGAAATTGATGAAAGAGTGGACATTACCGATGTTGTCTGCCCGATGACATTTGTAAAAGCAAAAGTAGCGATGGAAGAGATCGAAGTAGGACAGGTTCTTGCCGTGACCATGAACGACGGTGAGCCGGTTCAGAACGTACCTCGAAGCTTTAAAGAAGAAGGACAGCAGATCCTGAAACTGATCGACAATGAGAATGGTACTTACGACCTGATCGTTAAGAAAGTCGAAGAATAGGAGAAACTCATGGCAAAACGAGTAAGCAGCGAAGATTTTGAAGCTGAGGTCCTTGGATCCGATCTGCCGGTTGTGGTAGAATTTTATTCGGACAGCTGCATTCCATGCAAACAGTTATCTCCAGTCCTTGGTGGCTTGGAAGATGATTATGAGGACCAGGTAAAAGTAGTAAAAGTCAATGTAAATTTTGATGCCGGACTGGCACAGAAATATGAAGTGGCAGCCTCCCCGACGTTGTTATTTTTCAAAGATGGCAGCGAGGTTGAGAGAATCCGTGGTCTGGTAAAACGACCGGAGTTGGAAGAAACTGTCAAAAAGTTATTATAAAACAGGAGGACAAAGAAATGTTAGTAACCGTAGCAGGAGAGAAAAAGGAAATCGAACAGGGAACTACCATCGCGAAACTGATCGTCGATGAAAAGGTAGAAAACCCGGATTATGTAACCGTTACCGTAAACGATGACTTTGTAGAAAGTGAAGATTTCGACAAAACAGAGATCAAAGAAAATGATGTCATCGAATTTCTTTACTTCATGGGAGGAGGAGCATTTTAATGGCATTTACGAATGAACAGATGGAGCGCTACTCACGCCACATCATTTTGCAGGAAGTCGGCGTGAAAGGCCAGAAAAAACTGCTGAATGGCAAAGTGCTGATCATCGGAGCCGGTGGACTTGGTGCTCCGGCAGCGATGTATCTTGCCGCAGCCGGTGTCGGAACGATCGGTATTGTCGATGCGGACGAAGTCGATCTTTCGAACTTGCAGCGTCAGATCATCCACGGCACAGCAGATGTCGGAAAAGCGAAAGTAAAATCCGCAAAAGAGACAATGAATGCGATGAACCCGGATGTTACAGTAAATACTTACCGTGAATTTGTGACATCGGAGAATGTTATGGATCTGATCAAGGATTATGATTTCATTATCGATGGAACCGATAATTTCCCTGCGAAATTCCTGATCAACGATGCGTGCGTTATGGCGAAAAAACCATTTTCCCACGCCGGAATCATTCGCTTTAAGGGTCAGCTCATGACCTATGTACCGGGAGAAGGACCATGTTACCGTTGTGTATTCAAGAATCCACCTCCAAAGGACGCAGTTCCTACCTGTAAGCAGGCAGGTGTCATCGGCGCAATGGGCGGTGTGATCGGAAGCCTTCAGGCAATGGAAGCAATCAAATATCTGATCGGAGTCGGCGATCTTCTTACCGGAAAACTGTTGACTTACGATGCGCTTAAGATGGAATTTCACACGATCAAACTGCCAAAAGCAAACGGAACTTGTGCCGTATGCGGCGATCATCCGACGATTACCGAGCTGATCGATTATGAGCAGGTAGAATGTGACGGCAAATAGAATGTAAATGTTTTTTTCGAAGGAGGAAAACTATGTTAACGATGACCAAAGACGATTATGAGAAAATTCTTGCTCATTGCAAGGAAGGACTTCCGAACGAGGCTTGTGGTCTGATCGGAGGGACAAAAGACGGCGACGAAAAGCACATTAAAAAAGTGTATCTTCTGACCAATATCGACGAGAGCAATGAGCATTTTTCCATGGATCCGAAAGAACAGCTTGCCGCAGTGAAAGATATGCGTGCGAATGGATATCAGCTGCTTGGCAATTTTCATTCACATCCGGAATCTCCTTCCCGGCCATCCGAAGAGGACAAGCGTCTGGCATACGATTCCAAAGTAAATTATCTGATCTTGTCTTTGATGGAGCCCGAAAATCCGGTACTCAATGCGTTTGTCATTGACGAGGAGAAAAATGTATCCAAAGAAGAATTGATCATTTCTTAAAAAGGGAAGGAAGAGGGCTGTTGCAGGCAGCTTTCTTCCTTTCCGTTAGTTTAAAGAAGAGAACGGAGTTTATACGTATGATCTGTATCAGTATCAATCACAAAAATTCCATAACCGAAATGAGAGAACGTTTTGCTCTCAGCGACGAGGAAAAAGAGCAGTTTTATCGGATGGCAGGGGCACAGGGGCTCGACGGCTGTGTTCTTTTGATGACATGTAACCGCTGTGAAATATACATTTCCGGGTCAAATGAAATATATCATGCAGTAGAGGGATTTTTTCAGAAGCAAAAGGGCATCACGCGAGAAGAATTTTGGAAATACGCGATGCGTTACGAAAAGAAGGCAGCAGTAAAACACCTGTATCAAGTGGTTTGCGGTCTTGAATCCGCGGTGCTTGGCGAAGTGGAGATCATCCGTCAGGTAAAACTGGCTTATGAATCCGCAAAGACGCGCCAGATGACGGACGGTGACCTCAATGTCATTTTCCAGAGTGCATTGCAGCTCGCAAAGGAGATTGCAGATCAGTCCATGATGACAAGACTGCCGGTGTCGGTCGGTACATTGACGACATTGGATGCCCTGCAGTTCTGCGCAGGAAAAGAAGAACCACATATTTTGCTCGTCGGAGCCAGCGGTGATATTGGATCGATCGTACTTCGTGATCTTGTGGATGCGGACGACTGCGTTCGGATCGTGGCGACAAGCCGGAAACACAAACAATATGAACTTGCTTTTCAGGATACCGAGCAGGTTCGCTGGGTGCATTATGACAACCGTTATGAGTACCTTGGCTGGGCAGATGTCGTGATCAGTGCGACAAGCAGCCCGCATTACATTTTCTTGGAAGAAAATGTAAAAAAAGCGCGGCGGGAAAAACCGCTTTGTTTTATCGATCTGGCGATTCCACGCGATGTCGATGAGGCGATTGAACGACTAGAGGGATGTATCGTCAAAAATATGGACGATATCCAGGCGTTGGCAAAGAAAAACAATGAAAAGAAATTGACGGAAGCGAAAAAGATCGCATTGATCATCGAGGACCGCGTGGAAGAGATGGAAAAAACACTTGCGTTTCGGCGGTTTCGCGATGCATTTCCGGAAAAAACGGAACAACTGGAAGAGAAAAAGGCTTCGTGGCTTTTGTATCAGCTGCGGGAGCACTTGGATCTCGAGGCATTTGAACAAGTGATAAAGAGTTTGGAGGGCGAATCCTGATGGCGTATTTCCCATTTATGATTCAATTGGAAGATAAGACCTGTCTCCTCATCGGAGGGGGAAATGTCGCGGCGCGCAAAGCGGAAATGATGCTGGAATTTGGTGCGCAGGTACATCTCGTGGCAAAACAGGTGTGTGACAAAATATGGAAAATTGAAAATGAGAACCTCACGATCGAGGAGCGAAGCTATCAGCCGGAAGACCTCGACGGAGCGGATATTGTCATTATGGCGACAAATGACAGCAAATTGAACTCAGAAGTCGCAGATATCTGCAAGGAGCGCCGAATCTTGGTCAATGTCGTCGATGTGAAAAAAGACTGCGGGTTTTATTTTCCGGCGATCGTGCGCCAGAAGGATGTGGTCGTAGCCGTTTCGACCGGTGGAAACAGCCCGGCGCTGGCAGCGAAGATTAAAAAAGAGATCGGGAAGAATCTGCGGAAAGATTATGGGCAGATTGCCGATGAATTGGGAAAGGCGCGCGAAGAAGTGATGCTTACCGAACCGGTGGAGGCAAAGCGCAAGGAGATTTTATTGGATATGTTAGACGAGAAGTTGGAAAATAATGTAATCAAACTAGGGACAAGAGGAAGCGAACTAGCGCGGATTCAGACGGATATGGTGCTGCAGGCATTGCAGGAAAAATATCCGATGTACCGCTATGAGACGGTGATCCTGACGACAAAGGGGGACCGGCAGACGGACCGCCCAATCACGGCATTTGGCGGGAAAGCGGTCTTTGTCGAGGAAATTGAGCAGGCACTGACCGACGGCACGATTGATATCGCGGTGCACAGTGCGAAGGATATGCCAAATCCGTGTGGAGACGGTCTTATGATCGCAGGAACGCTGCCACGCGCCTGCGTGCAGGATGTATTGATCTATCCGAAAGGGAAAGAGATTACAAAAGAGACGGCATTTACTGTGGGGACGGGAAGTCTGCGCAGACGCTGTCAGATCCGGGCGATGTATCCGAAGGCAGAGTGCAGGGATCTGCGTGGCAATGTCGGAACAAGAATCGCAAAATTAAAAGAAGGAAATTACGATGCGATCGTGCTTGCAGCCGCCGGAATCGAACGACAGGGCTTAGATCACGATCCACAGTTAGTATATGAATATCTGCCGGTAAAGGAAATGCTTCCGGCAGCAGGACAGGCCATCATTGCGGTAGAGACGCGAAGGACCGGTTTCGTAAGAAAACTTGTGCAAGGGATCAGCGATGAGAAGAGTGCTTTTGAACTTGAAACAGAGCGGGCGGTGCTCACCGAGTTGAATGCGGGCTGTCATGAACCGATCGGGGTTTTGAGCCGGGTTTCCGGGGAAGAGATGAGCCTTGATCTGATGATTGAAAAAGACGAATTGGTGCACCGCGTAGAGGCGCAGGGGCAAAAAAAAGACTGGGAAAAATTGGTAGAAACAGTGTGCCGGAAATTTCGCCGGGCATAAGGAGGACAAAATGGTTTATTTGGTTGGAGCAGGTCCGGGAGATCCGGGACTGATGACATGCCGCGGCGCAGAGGTGCTGCGGGAATGCGAAGCGGTCGTATATGACCGGCTCGGAACGAGCGGATTGCTGGAACTTGTGCCGGAAGACTGCGAAAAGATCTATGTCGGAAAGAAACCGGGAAGCCATTCGAAAAAGCAGGAGGAAATCAATGCGATTTTAATTGATACCGCCAAACGGTATGACCGTGTCGTGCGCCTGAAAGGCGGCGATCCGTTTGTCTTCGGACGCGGCGGCGAGGAAGTGCTGGCGCTTCAAAAAGAAAATATCCCATTTCAGCTGGTGCCGGGTGTGACCTCGGCGGTTGCTGTGCCGGAACTGCTCGGAATCCCGGTTACTCACCGGGAGACAAGCCGCAGTTTTCATGTATTTACCGGCCACACAAAAGACGGTGATGAGACAAGCCTTGCGCACATTCATCCGCAGGAGGGGACAAGCCTGTTTCTCATGGGGATTTCGCATCTTGCGGAGATCGCGGACAAATTGATCCGGGAAGGAAAAGATCCGCTGACACCGGCGGCGATAATCGCCAATGGCTGTATGCCGGGCGAGCAGATCGTGCGGGGAACCCTTGCTACGATTGCCGGAGACGTTGCGGAAGCCGGGATCAAACCACCGGCGATCATTGTCGTCGGCGAGACTGCAGGATATGATTTTATTTCTTCCGACCGAGGTGCCTTGGCGGATAAAAAAGTCGGAATCATCGGAACCTTTGCTTTGCAGGAGCGGATGCGCAGGCGGCTATTGGAAAAGGGCGCGCGTGTGTATACGGTATGCGAGATGAAAGTGGAAGCAACGACGGCAATCCAAGAGCTGGACAAAGAGCTGGAAAACATTTCCAAATACTCTTGGATCGCCTTTACAAGCCAGAACAGCATTCGTCTTTTCTTTACCCACGTTTTCCGTGAAAAGATCGATCTGCGGCAGTTTGCCGGCATTCGGTTTGCGGTCGTGGGAAGCGGGACGAGGGATGCCCTTCGCGAGTATGGATTTGAAGCGGATCTCATCCCGGAACGTTATACGACAGAAGCATTGGCGGAGAGCCTCGTGAAAACGATGAAACCGGGAGAAAAACTGCTTTTGCCGCGAGCCTTGCAGGGAAGTGTGCGCATGGTTCAGATACTGGAAGAAAATGGAATTGACAAAACGATTCTTCCAATTTACGATGTGCAGGGAAAAAAGACTGAGAACTGGAAATATCTTTTGGACTTTGACGTGCTGACATTTGCCAGCGCATCGGGGGTCGAAGCATTTATCAAAGAACTTGGTGCTGAAAATGCAGCGAAATGGGAGCAGGACCGCAGAAAGAAGCCGACGAAGATTGGGGCAATCGGCGTGGTTACCGCAGAAAGGTTGGAAAAATATGGAATAAATGCAGATATCATACCAAAGCAGTGTGATATCGAGCATTTGATAGAAGAAATGGCAAAGGAGCGAGAAGAATGATTCGTTTAAGACGACTGAGAAATAATGAGACCGTGAGAAATATGATACGCGAGACGAGTGTATCGGTGAATGACTTGGTTTATCCGGTTTTTATCAAAGAAGGGACGGATGAGAAAATTCCGGTGGATTCGATGCCGGGCATTTATCAATATACAATTGATCGTTTTCCGGAAGAATTGGATCGCATAAAGAAGGCAGGTGTGTCGGCAATCCTGATCTTTGGAATCCCGGAACACAAAGATGAGTGCGGAAGTCAGGCTTATGCGGAAGATGGCATTACACAGCGCGCCATCCGTCAGATCAAAGAGTGGGCACCGGATCTTCTGGTGATTGCTGATGTCTGCCTTTGTGAATATACGTCGCATGGACATTGCGGGCTGGTTCACGAGGGTAAGATTTTGAACGACGAGACACTTCCGCTTCTTGCGAAAATGGCGGTGTCGCTTGCCAAGGCAGGAGCAGACATGATCGCGCCTTCGGATATGATGGACGGCCACATCAAAGTGCTTCGGGAAAGCCTCGATGAGAACGGCTTTACGGATACGATCGTTATGGGATACAGCGCAAAATTTGCTTCCGGATATTATTCGCCGTTTCGCGATGCGGCGCATTCGGCACCGGCATTTGGCGACCGCCGTACGTATCAAATGGATCCGGCAAACGGAAGAGAGGCACTCCGCGAGTGTCAGGCAGATATCGACGAGGGAGCCGACATTATCATGGTAAAACCGGCACTTGCGTATCTTGACATCGTGCGGCAGGCGAGAGATCTTACGAGACTGCCTCTTGCGGTCTACAATGTAAGCGGCGAATATTCGATGGTTAAGGCGGCAGCGCAGAATGACTGGATTGATGAAAAACGGATTGTGATGGAAAATATGATCGCCATGAAACGGGCAGGGGCCGATATTATCATTACGTATCACGCCCTTGATGTGGCAAAATGGCTGGAGGAAGAACGATGACAAGATCAGAGGAATTATTTGAAAAGTCCAAACAGAGAATCCCGGGCGGTGTCAATTCGCCGGTGCGTGCTTTTCAGAGTGTCGGCGGGACACCCGCATTTATAAAAAAAGCAAAGGGTTCACATATTTTTGATGTGGATGGAAATGAATATATTGACTACGTTTGTTCGTGGGGACCGGGAATCCTGGGCCATGCGTATTCGTCAGTGATCGACGCGGTAAAGAAGGCGTGTGACAATGGTCTGACATTTGGTGCACCGACGGAAAAAGAATACGAGATCGCCGAGTTAATCGCAGAAATGATGCCTTCGATGGAATTGTCGCGGATGGTAAATTCCGGAACGGAAGCGGTCATGAGCGCGATCCGTGTCGCAAGAGGCTTTACGCACCGCGACTATATCGTGAAATTCCGCGGCTGTTACCACGGCCACTCGGACGGCCTTCTTGTGAAAGCCGGTTCCGGGGTACTTCAGCAGGCGGTGCCGGACAGCGCCGGAGTTCCGGAAGGATATACAAAGTACACGTTGATTGCCGAGTACAATGATCCCGATTCGGTACAGGCATTATTTGAGCAGTATGGCAGCCGGATCGCGGCCGTGATCGTAGAGCCGGTCGCAGCCAATATGGGTGTGGTTCCGCCGAAAGCCGGCTTTCTGGAATTTTTGCGGGAGATCACAAAAGACAATGGTGCGCTTCTGATTTTCGACGAAGTTATCACCGGATTTCGCCTGGCGCAGGGCGGTGCGAGCGAGTATTATGGAGTGACGCCGGATCTTACGACACTTGGCAAGATCATCGGCGGTGGTATGCCGGTCGGAGCCTACGGCGGACGCCGTGAGATTATGGAATGTGTCTCCCCGGTCGGAACGGTCTATCAGGCAGGTACGTTATCCGGTAACCCGATCGCAATGACAGCGGGACTGGAGACTTTGAAATTGTTACGGAAAAATCCGGATATTTACTGGAAACTGGAAGAAAAGACAAAATTACTCGCCGACAATGCCAGAAAAATATTTGGTGATAAAGTATGGGTAAATCAGGTGGGTTCTCTGATGAGCATTTTCTTTACTTCGAAAGAAGTGGTAGATTTTGACAGCGCGAAAACATCGGACACTGAGGCTTACGCGGCGTATTTTAATGCGATGCTGCATGCGGGAATTTACCTTGCTCCATCGCAGTTTGAGGCAATGTTTGTCTCTGCCGCACATACGGACGAAGAGATTGAGAAGACTTGCAAAGAAATGAGGGAATATTATGACAGATAGAAAAGATTTGGTGATTATTGGAAGTGGGCCGGCCGGCTTGTCGGCGGCGGTTTATGCACAGCGCGCAATGCTTGACCAGGTTGTGATCGAGAAGGAGCCATTTAGCGGCGGTCAGATTATTACGACGGAGCGCATTGACAATTATCTCGGCCTCTATGGAATGGGCGGTTATGAGCTGGCAATGAAATTCCGTGAGCACGCTGACGCGCTTTCGGTTCCGTTTTTGGAAGGAGAAGTGACCGCGATTAACGACGATGGCGAAGTGAAACAGATTACACTTGCGAGCGGAGAAACGATAGAAACAAAAGCGGTTCTTTTTGCGACAGGGGCACGTCATAAGACACTTTCCGTTAAGGGCGAAAAGGAACTTGCCGGTGCCGGCGTTTCGTACTGTGCAACTTGCGACGGTGCCTTTTTCCGCGGAAAGACGACGGCTGTCGTGGGCGGCGGCGATGTGGCGCTGGAGGATGCCTTGTATCTTTCCAACATTTGTGAAAAAGTTTATCTCATCCATCGACGTGATGGACTCCGCGGGGCGAAGATGCTTCAGCAGAAGATCAAGGAAACGGAAAATATCGAATTTCTCCCATTTTATGAGGTACAGGAGATCTGTGGCGACGGCAAAGTGGAGAAAGTGATTTTAAAGCAGAATCAGACGGGCGAAACGAGAACTCTCGAATTGTCCGGTATCTTTATCGCAATCGGAATGGATCCGCAAAATGAGGCTGCCCAAGGGCTTGTCGATCTCGATGCGACAGGCTATATCGTGGCTGGCGAGGACTGCCGCACAAGCCTGGCAGGAATCTACGCGGCCGGCGACATCCGTACAAAGCAGCTTCGTCAGGTGGTGACAGCGGTAGCGGATGGAGCGACGGCAATCTCGTCCATCGAGCAGGATTCTAATTGTTAAAATATGGCAAAGGAGGAAGCAAATAATGTATATTACGAGAAAAGGACAATACGCCTTGTTTTTTATGATAAATCTGGCAATACATGCAGGCGAAACGGTTCCGGTCAAACAGGCTGCAAAGGAATATGATCTGTCGGAAAAATATCTTGAGCAGGTTGCTTCCAAACTTCGTCATGCAGGTCTTGTCAAGGTGATCCGCGGCAACCGCGGCGGCTATTATCTTGCGAAGCCGGTTGCCCAGTACACGGCAGCGGAGATCATTGATGTGATCGAAGGGCAGCAGAACGCGGTAGATATTGACATTTACAAAATCAGCGAAAATAATAAGACGATGAACAGCATCGTGCACGACCTCGGGCAGTCGGTGGACAAAGCCATCGACGGGGTCCTTGACCATATCACGCTGGCGGACATGGTCAAGCGGTACCGCGAGGAATCGTCATTTGCGTATACAATTTAGGAAAAGTGAGTGATACCCATTATCCCCTGTTTGCTTGGGCATAGTGGGTATAATTTTTTAGAAAAACGTTCTTGCATCTTTGATTTAAATATGATAAACTTCAAAATAAATCAAAATCTGTAACTATTCAGGACACCCCTCCCCGCACATTCGCATTTCGAACACTTCGTGTTCTTTCTCGCCTTTGACAAGGCTAAAAATGCTCATATAGGAAGGGGAGCTCTATTAGGATCTAAATGTATGGAAATCAAAGCCTCTTACGTGCAAGCATGACGATTCATCGATTTCCATACATTGATCCTGAATAGTTATCAAAATCTTATTATTTTATTTTGACCACAAAATTCCCAGATACAGTTGACTTAGAATTAAAAAATGTGCACGAAACCACAAAGAAATTTTCGGATTTTGATTTTATTTTAGTAAGTGTCTGTGGACCAAAAAACTTTTTTCAAGATTTTGGTCAAGGTAAGAGAAAAATGATACGAGTCAAAGAAGATCTGTAAAATGTGTGGTTTAGTTCGCAAAATTACAAAGAAAACCAAAAAGAAAGGAAGGATTCAATGACAAAATGGAAAGAAATGCTTCATAAGGAGCAGAAATATCTTCAAGAATTGCTAAATCAGCTTGAGAAACAAGAAAAAGGAAATCTTGCCGGAAGGCTTCGAATTTCTTCGGACAGGGGATATCCGAGATATTATCACTGCAAGGGTGGCGATAAGTGGGGTGAGTATATTTCTAAAAAGAATTTGGAACTTGCCAGGCAGCTTGCTCAAAAAGAGTACGATGAAAAAATGCAAAAGTATATCGCAAAACGTCTAAAACAAGTAGGAAAAATTTTGAAAAGTGACACAGAAGAGGGAATTGATGAAGTCTATGAGACATTGCATGAGGCGCGAAAGCAGTTAGTTATGCCGATTCAGCCAACGTGGGAACAGCAGTTGGAGCAGTGGGAAAAGGAGAGTTATCAGGGCAAAGAATTTCCGGATGATAGTATAGTGATATACACTGAAAAGGGAGAGCGGGTTCGGTCAAAATCCGAGAAAATTCTGGCGGATTATTTTTATCATAAAGGGATTCCCTATCAATATGAAAAACCTCTTTTACTTCAGGGATTTGGTGTTGTATATCCGGATTTTACGTTTTTATCGCCGCGGACAAGAAGGGAAATTTACTGGGAACATGACGGAAAAATGGACGATCCGGCTTATGCAAAAAGCGCAGTACGAAAAATTGATACCTACCAAAAGAATGGGATATATCCGGGGGAAAATTTGATTTTGACGTTTGAAACATCGGATATGCCGTTGAGCACAAGGACAATCCAAGAAATGGTGCGTAGATTTTTGGTCTAGGAGCGAGAACTTGCCGGGTGAGTCAAGAAAGCCGGTGGCGGAGAGTGGTTTGTGGCGAGAAAACGCCATGTGGGTCAAAGGACTTGGTGGTGCAGTATGGTTTAGGAGGGCGAATTTGCTGCCTGAGTCAAGAAAGCCGCTGGTGGAGTGTGGTCTAGGAGAGCGAATTTGCTGCCTGGGTCAAGAAAGCCGGTGGTGGAGTGTGGTTTGTGGCGAGAAAACGCCGCGAGGGTCAAAGGACTTGGTGGTGGAGTGTGGTTTGTGGCGAGAAAACGCCGCGAGGGTCAAAGGAATTGGTGGTGGAGTGTGGTCTAGGTCGGCAAACTAGCTTCGCAGGTCAAAGGTCAAAAACACCGCCCCCACAGTAAAAGAAAGCGCCCCGTCAAGTCTGCGGCGCAGACTTGGCGGGGCGCTTCTTATCAAATCATCAATCGTACAATGACCTTCCATGTGCTATACGGCCGAAGATCTTTTGTCCAATCACGACAAAAGCATAAACTGTCATATAGATACAGGAGGCAGCTCCCAAGCCTCCGCAGATAATAAAGTAAATGTACATTAAAATGTTACCCATGATGAAAGAGCTCCTTTCGAAAAACGTTAACGTAGTACTTTTTATTGTAACTATTCAGGACATTCCCTTCGCACATTCGATCCGGAATAGTTACTTTTGGTTTAATCTATTCATTATTTGGTTTTTGGATTGTTAGTGATCGCATCTTCTTTCCCTGAATTGTCGATGCGAAAACTGAAAATACAAGCGCCGATTAAAAGGATTGCTGCCAATCCGATAATAATATATTCTAACATATGTTCCCTCATTTCTGTGCCTTTTGCCGCGTCTGCGACGCACTTTAATAAACCACTGAAACAGTGGAAAAATTTTACAGTTTTAAAATGAAGGGGATTAGCGCTTTTTTCCGTCCTTTAGATAGACGCATTGAATCAGAGAAATGTGTCCGCTTGTATTATGCGTCACATTGGAAATCTGTAAAAACAGAGTGGAATGAAACGTACGTGGAAGATATTCCACCGTCGAAAGGCAAGCGGACAATCGACGAATAAAAGACTGCAGGGTACGCTGTTCACTTTTGCAAAAAGATTCCGCGCCGGCATCGGGAGTTTTAGAGATACGTTCCTCATAAATAACCTTTGAGCCGTCGCTGATCTGTGCGTGAGTGACATGTTTGGTGGATTGTGTAGTCTGGACACAAAAAGAAGATGTGTCTGCTGATTGTAAAAAGAAACACATTTCACACAACAATATGGCTAAGATTAAAAATCCCATAAGGTGTTTTCTGGTCCGTGAGCTGCACATCGTAATCCCTCCCATGCAATCACTGGGTCTAAAAAGAATCGTTACTTGCTTGCACCGTTATTATAACGCGGGGGTGGTGCAAATAGCAAGTTAAGATTTGGCAAAGAGAATGTTAGCCGACGAACAAACTCACGATAGGAATGGAGAACAAAGACACGATCGTTGTCAGAACCACGCCGGCAGAGGCAAGCTGGACATCGCCTTTGTATTCTTCCGTGATAAGAACCACCATGCTTCCGGAAGGGAGCGCAAGCATGATGATAAACAACGTAAGAATCAGAGAATCAAACGGCAGCAGGTGAATCAAAAAACTGGCAAGAATCGGGATGACAAACATTTTGATCAAGACAAATCCATAGAGACGGGTGTCTCGGAAAATTTTGGAAACTTGACTGGCGGCAAGGGAACAGCCGATAAGTATCATGGACAATGGGACACAAGGATTTCCCATGTAAGTGATAAACTTCTGCACATTTTCCGGCAAAGAGATATCAAAGACAAAAAGGACGATTGTAATCAGTGAAGCGATTACTCCGGTATTGCCAAAGATTTGGCGAAGACGCATGGACATCGTGAGAGCAGGTGCGCTACTGTCAGAGAGTGAGTGGCGAACAAGCGAGATGCCGTACGTATAGATAATCAGATTAAAAACAAGCATATACACCGCAACATAGATGATGTATTGTGAGCCAAGCAGCGAATTGACAATCGGAATGCCCATAAAACCGCAGTTCGGAAGCAATGTCAGCAGTTTGTAGATCGGGACCATTTGACTCGTTGGCCGGAGGACAAATACGATAAAAAATCCGGCGAGGAAAAGAAGCAGGTAAAAAATGCCGACAAGAACCAGATTTTCCCAAAATAAAGGGCCGCTTTGTTTTAAACTCTGGCCGAAAACACTAGAAATCATCAAAAAAGGATTGAAAATATTAACCACAAGACGGGAAAGCGCCGAAGACAGCGAGTCATTGATCCAGTCTTTGCGGGCAAGGAAATAACCGGTAAACATCATGGCAAAAAGGACCAGCATTTGACCGGCGACAACAAAAATATCCATACTCAGACTTCCTCCTTATAAAAATCGTGAAGCGGGGAGAGGTGGCGTTCAATCGCACGGCAGAGCCGTTCCCGGTCTTTCGTCTTTACCGCCTCAATAATATCCGCATGATCCGATTGTGAAAATTCGATCGCAGACACCGGATCTTCCGAATTCATAATAATATTTTTCTGCGTCATACGATATAGTGTGGACAAAAATAAAGTTAAAATACTGTTTTTGGAACAGCCGATCAATTGGAGATGAAATTTTGTGTCATATTCCCAAAACAACGCGTAATTGCTGCGGGCAGCCTCCATTTTAGCATATAATTCTTCCAACTGGGCAACTTCTTCCTTTGTAATAGAAAGAAGATATTTTTCCATCACACTGATTTCCAAAAACTGGCGCGCATTCACGATCTCCGAAGCCGGAACATCGGATAAATGAATGGCATTTTCCAATTTATCTGCAATACTTGACTGGGTTGGACGGGAAACATAATTTCCCTTTCCCGGAATATTGATCACCAGATTTTTCTCGACCAGCATTTTGATCGATTCACGGATGACATTTCGGCTGACGTCGTATTGGGAAGCCAGGATACGCTCTGATGGCAGCTTGTCATTTTCCTTGAGTTCGCCGGACTGGATGCGGGCGCAAAGTTCCGAAGCAATTTTGGTAGATAACGCATCTCTCATAAGAAAGTCCCCCTTTCAATCGTTCTACAATAACTATAGCACAAATGACGAGCTGGTTCAACTGGTAGTACCAGTCAGACCACCAAAATGTTCCATATTTGTGCAAAACAAACAAAAGAATACGGAAGAAAAGGAGAAAAGACATACAAAATGACTGATAAAAAATAAGAATCATTCTCGTTTTGCCATCATTTTATTGCATTAGTGACAAAATCGCGCAAAGATATTTGTGGAGAACTCCGTATTGACAGATGGTATTTTGTTCGGTATGATAAGGATAACAAAAAGCAAAGGCGCTGAACCCTTCGGGGTGCGGCGCTTTTTTATTTACAGAAAGGTGGTCTTATTATGAAAATGAGAAAGAAGAAATCAATTTTTATGAGTTTGGTATTATCCTTGGTGATGTTATTATCACTCACAGGCTGTGGCTCTTCCGAGCAGGCCGGTTCCTCTTCCGATTCCACTTCGAGTGAGAAAAAGGTTTTGAAGGTTGGTATGGAATGTATGAACGCTCCATACAACTGGTCACAGACAGATGACAGCAACGGTGCCGTTCCCATCGAAGGAACAACCGAATATGTAAATGGATACGATGTCATGATGGCAAAGAAGATTGCCGAGGAAAATGGCTATGAATTGCAGGTATACAAAATTGAATGGGATGGATTGATCATGGCAGTTCAGTCCGGAACCATTAACGCGATCATCGCCGGAATGTCAGCAACCGACGAAAGAAAACAGAGTGTTGACTTCTCTGATCCTTATTATAAAGCAACTCACGTATTGATCGTGAAAAAGGACAGCAAATATGCAAGTGCTAAAACTTTGGATGATCTGAAGGGCTGCAACGTAACTTCCCAGCAGGGAACAACGATGTATGACAGTTCTGCAAAACAGATCGAGGGAGCTACCATACAGGAAGCTTTGCCGGATATCCCAAGTTTGATCGTAGCCGTAAGTTCCGGTCGTACCGATGTGGCAATTGTGGAAAAACCGATGGCACTTGCAGCGATTGCGACAAATAAAGATCTGGCAATGGTAGAATTTCCGGAAGGTTCCGGATTTGATGTAGATTCCGGTATTACAAATATCGCAGTCGCAGCGAAAAAAGGCGATTCGGCTGTCGTTGATGCCTGCAATAAGACATTGAAAGGCATTTCCGATGAAGAGAAAGATAAGATGATGGAGGAAGCCATCGCAAATCAGCCGGCAAGTGATTCTGAATAATCCCTGAGTTTGTGCCTAAGCGCCGCTTGGCAGCAAACAATGGATACCATAGCGGCGCAGAAATGGGGGACATACTATGACAATGTTTGTTGCACAGGCGGCATCCTTCCCCGTAGATGGTTCCTTTTGGGACTGGGTTGGATACCTTATCATGGAATATAAAGGCGTCTTTTTAAAAGGTGCAGGCTGGACACTTGCGCTGGCAGTGACCGGTACTATTATAGGATGTATCATCGGATTTATCGTTGGTATCGTTCAAACCATTGAACTGGAAGCAAATTGCAACTATGCAAAGCGTGGTCTGGTAAAAGTAGTAAAAACAATCGTCCGCATATATGTGGAAGTGTTTCGAGGTACACCAATGATCGTACAGGCGATGGTTATCTACTACGGTTTGTCTTATCTGGGAATCCAGTGGGGCGCATTGACATGTGGTTTCATCGTTGTTTCGATCAACACCGGTGCTTACATGGCTGAGTCGGTACGAGGCGGAATCAATTCCGTCAGTACCGGTCAGTTTGAAGCCGGAAAGGTCATTGGACTGAGTCATTTTCAGATCATGTTCCACGTTGTATTGCCGCAGGCGTTGAAAAATATCATGCCACAGATCGGTAACCAGCTGGTAACAAACCTGAAAGATACTTCTGTATTAAATGTTATTTCCGTGAATGAACTGTTCTTCAGCGGAAAGACGGCGGCATCCGTATATTATAAATATTTTGAAGTATTTATCATAATTGCGGCAATTTATTTTGTATTAAACCTGATCGTAACGATCTTGCTCCGGTTTGTGGAGAAATTGATGGCTGGAAAATCCGATTACAGCTTGTCAAAGTAAAGGGGGAATTACCATGAGTGAAATCAAAGAACCAATTTTGGAAGTATACGATGTGACAAAAAATTTTGGTGACCACGAAGTGCTTCGCGGTGTAAATTTCAAGGTATTTCCAAAAGATGTAATCTGCATCATCGGGGCTTCCGGTTCCGGAAAAACGACGATGCTTCGGTGCCTGAACATGCTGGAGACACCGACATCCGGAAGCATCTACTTTGATGGCGAAGAGATTTCAAGATACCGCGCAGATGTACGGTCATCCAGGAAAAAAATGGGAATGGTTTTTCAGCAGTTTAATCTGTTTCAGAATAAATCGGTTCTCGATAACTGTACATTGGGGCTTCGCAAGGTGTTGAAAATGCCAAAACAAGAAGCCGAAGAGAAAGCCAAATATTATTTGGAAAAAGTGGGAATGACACCTCAGCTGTTTGCCAAACCGGCACAGCTTTCCGGTGGACAGCAGCAGCGAGTTGCGATTGCAAGAGCGCTCGCGATGGAGCCGGAAGTGCTTTTGTTTGACGAACCGACGAGTGCTCTCGACCCACAGATGGTCGGCGAGGTGCTCAATGTCATGAAGCAGCTGGCAAGTGAAGGTATGACAATGGTTATCGTAACCCATGAGATGGCATTTGCAAGAGATGTCTCGACGCGGACCATTTTCATGCACGAAGGTGTGGTGGCAGAAAACCGCAAGTCAAAAGAACTTTTTGCCAACCCACAGCATCCGAAAACACAGGAATTTTTGGCCAGATTTATGGCTGGTTGACGTTAGGAGGGTTATTATGAGTAAAGAATTTAAGACAAAAACAGAAGGACTTACCATCCGTTATGTCGAGGATGGTGAAGAGGGGCTGGTACTTCAGCTGATCAAGGAGATCGCAGAATATGAAAAAATGTCAGATTGTGTGAAAGCGACCGAAGAAGGATTACATAAGGCATTGTTTGAGCAGCACGACTGCAACTGTCTGATCGTAGAATATGAGGAAAAACCGATAGGCTTCTGCTTATATTTCCACACATTCTCAACTTTCTGCGGACGAACAAACCTGTATCTGGAAGACATTTTCGTACGCGAAGAAATGCGTGGAAAAGGAATCGGAAAAGAGATTTTCCATGTATTGATGCAGATTGCCGTAGACGAGGGATGCGATCGTCTCGAATGGGTATGTCTCAACTGGAATACACCGTCCATCGCCTTTTACAAAGGCATGGGAGCATTTCCAATGTCAGAGTGGACGACATTCCGCATGACAACCAAAGAAATGACCGAAGCACTCGAGCGGCTCTAAGGCAGCCGCAGAGAGGAGGGAAGGATGAAATTACTGATTTATGGGATGACGGAGGACGAGAAAAAGATTCTCGCCGAGATCCGGCAGCAGGTAGATGTTGAAGAGATTGCATTTGCAGATGGTATTTTTACCAAGGACAGGATCGCAGAAGTCGATGGATTCCGTGCAATCTGGATTATGACAAACAGCATGATCGGTGAGGAAGAAGCCAGACTTCTTTCTGAGCATGGAGTGCGTTACATCGTCTCCAGGGCGACCGGCATCGATCATCTTGACCTCGAAGCATTGCGGAAGTACGGCATTAAGGCAGCCAATGTGCCGTCGTATTCACCCAATGCGATCAGCGAGCATACGTTGATGCTTTTGCTCGCTGCACTGCGCCACATGCGGCGTAGCGAGGCAATGGTTGCCCGACGGGATTTTGGGATTGCAGGATTGTGTGGAAGAGAGATCCGCACAATGACCATCGGTGTCATCGGAGCCGGGCGTATCGGAACATTGACGATCAAGGCGCTGGCGGCACTCGGAGCCAAAGTGCTTGTGCATGCGAGACATGTACACCTAGACCTTGTCGGGATCGCGACGCAGGTTTCACTTTCCGAAATCTGGGAACGCAGTGATGCCATCGTGCTTCATTGCCCCCTTACAAAAGAAAATACGCATCTGATCGGGAAAGAGACATTGGAACAGTGCAAACCGGGTGTCGTGGTTGTAAATACTGCGCGAGGTGGTCTGGTAGATGGCAAGGCGATGTTAGATGCACTGAAAAAAGGAAAGGTTTCTGCGTTTGCAATGGACGTTTATGAGACGGAAGATGATTTTGTACGGGTCGATTTTGAAGGAAAGCCGACCGGTGATCCGGTGTTTGAGGAGCTGCTTGCAAGAGAAGAGGTAATTTATACGTCACATATCAGTTTCCTGACAGACCGGGCATTGTACGAGATTATGAGAATTTCGCTGGAAAATGCGTCGGAATATGAGAAAAATGGCATTTGCCACAATGAAGTGACGACGGGGAAAGGTCAGTGATAGTATGTATGCAGAAAAATTGTATAAAAATGGAAAGTTCTACACGATGGAACAAGAGGGACAGGCGGTAGAGGCCGTCGGTGTCCGCGATGGAAAAATCGTATTTACGGGAACGAACGAAGAAGCAGAGAAAATAGAGAGCGACGAAATCATTGATATAAAAGGAAGGGCAGTATTTCCGGGATTTATCGACTGCCACCAGCATACATTGGCTTACGCGAGGACGACAAAAGAAGTGAATCTTGTCGGTACAAAAAGTGTACAGGAGATACTCGACCGCCTGAAAGAGCGTGCGAAAGTGACGCCGCCGGGGGACTGGATCAAAGGAAGCGGCTTCAACCACGAGGAATTTGACGAGGTGCGGATTCCGACAAAAGAGGAACTCGACAGTGTCAGCAAAGAGTGTCCGATTCTGATCAGCCGGTATTGTATGCATGTGCATGCGGCAAATTCAAAAGCACTTGAGATCGCCGGAATTGATGAGAATTTCAAACCGATCGTACCGGATTCCGTGGAGTACGGAGCCGACGGAAAGCCAAACGGCATCCTGCGTGAGAGCGCGGTAACGCCGGTATTAAAGAGTATTCCGGATCTTCTGCCGACACCGGAGGACAAAAAAGATGCCCTCGAAGCGGTGTGCCGCGACATGAACCGTTATGGGATCACCGGCATTCATCCGATTCAGGGAAAATTTGTCGATGCAGACGAGTATATGAATCTATACCAGGAACTGGAGGAGGAAGGGCGGCTTCCGGTCCGCGTGTACCTGTCATTTGACGAATATCCGTCCTTTCATATGAAGACAGGATTTGGAAATGAAAAATTGCGCTACGGCTTTTATAAAATATACAGCGACGGATCACTTGGCTCGCGAAATGCAGCATTGACGGAAGATTATTCGGATGATCCGGGAAATAAAGGGCTTTTGAATCATTCGCCGGAAGAAGTCATGGAAATGTGCCAGAAGGCCTATGACATGGATCTGCAGATCGGCATTCATGCAATTGGCGACCGTGGTGTCGAGATTGCGCTTGATGCCTTGGAATGCTGTTACCGCAAAAATCCGAAGCCAAATGTTCGGTTTCGCCTGATCCACGGCATCGTGCTTCGCAAAGACCTGATTGAGAGAATCAAAAAGATGCCGATTATCGTGGATATCCAGCCGAGATTTACATCCAATTACAATATTTGGTGGTCGGAAGACCGTCTCGGATCGGAACGGATCCGATATGCCTATGCGTGGAACACATTGATCAAGGAAGGCATCATTCTTACCGGAAGTTCGGATTCACCGGTGGAACCGTACAGCCCGATGCTTGGTGTATATTCTATCGTGTGCAGGCAGGATCTTACCGGAAAGCCGGAAGGCGGATGGTATCCGAAGGAGCGTGTCAGTGTATACGACGCCATTAGTATGTATACCAGAAATGCCGCGTATTCTTCTTACGAAGAAGACATCAAGGGCACGATAACAGTGGGAAAATTGGCGGACTTCGCCGTGATGGAAGAAGATCCATTTACCGTTGACCCATTACATATAAAAGACATCCGCGTTATGCAGACATGGCTTGGCGGAGAAAAAGTTTACGAGGCAGAGTAACTGCCGGATTGGAGGACATTATGTTATTAGATGGAAGCGTTACAAAACAAGAAGCGATTAATGATTGTCTTACTTACTGGAACCCAAACCGTACACAGACCTGGTTTGATATGGGAATTGATATCATCATCGGCAAACGCGAAGGTTATTATTTCTGGGACATGGATGGTAAAAAATACATGAACCTTCATCTGAACGGCGGAACATTTAACCTCGGACACCGTAATCCGGAAGTGATCGCAGCCCTCGAAGAAGGAGTCAAAGAGTTTGATATCGGAAACCATCACTTTGGTTCCGTGGCCCGCGGTAAATTGGCAAAAAGCCTTGTCACTACGGCGACTCCGGGTATGCAGTACGCCATCTTTTCCAGCTGCGGCGGCGAGGCTGTCGATGTGGCGATCAAGAGTGTGCGTTATGCGACAAAACGCCGTAAGATCGTATCTTTGCAGAAATGTTACCACGGTCATACCGGACTGGCACTCTCTGCCGGCGATCCATTTTTCAAGGATGCATTTTTGTGCGATGGTGCCGACCAGTACTATGAGCAGGTGCCGATGAACGACGTGGATGCAATGGAAGCCGTATTGAAAAAAGAAGATGTCGCAGGTGTTATCATTGAGACCATCCCGGCGACCTATGGATTCCCGATTCCGGAGCCGGGCTACCTGAAAGCGGTAAAAGCGCTTTGTGAAAAATACGGAACTCTCTACATCGCCGATGAAGTGCAGACCGGCCTTATGAGAACCGGAAAAATGTGGGGAATTATGCACGAGGGCGTAAATCCGGATGTCATCGTCAGTGGTAAAGGCCTGAGCGGCGGTATTTATCCGGTTGCAGCGACGATCATGACAAAGCAGGCAGGAAAATGGGTCGAGGAGATCGGGCGCAGCCACACATCGACATTTGGAGGTTCTGAACTCGGATGTGTCGTAGCCAATAAAGTGGTCGAAATGGTAACCCGCAAGGAAACCGTGGATAATGTACATTTCCTCGAAGGCTACTTGAAGAAAGGACTGGATGAAGTTCACAAATTGTATCCGGACTTCTTCACAAGTTATACACAGCGAGGCATCATCTTTGGATTGGAATTTGATTTTGAAAATGGTGGACAGCATGCGATGCGTGCCCTCTTCAACAACGGAATTTGGGCAATTTACGCAAGATTCAATCCGAAAATCGTACAGTTTAAGCCGGGTCTTCTCTGCACCAAAGAGTATTGTGACGAGCTTTTGGAGAAATTTGAGAAGAGTGTCAAAGAAGCAAAAGAGACTTGTGCAAAGTTGAAATAAACCAAGGGGGAATTGACATGGGAACGTTGTTAGAGCCGGATGATATCCGAGAACAGCTGCAGTCACAATTGCTTTTGCATTATGATCTGCCGGAAGATACGAAAGTATATCATTTGAAATATTCGGAGAATTTTACCTATCGTCTCGAAAGTGAAATGACCGGCGAGAAATACGTTCTCCGTGTCAACCGCCCCGGTTATCATGATCTGACGGAACTCGAAAGCGAACTTTCGTGGATTCGGGCAGTGAAACGGGATACGGACATACGGACAGCGGATGTTCTCCCGGGAAAAGATGGAAAATTTATCCAGCAGCTTGCTTTTACCGGAAGCCCCGACAAATATGTATGCAGTCTGTTTTCCTTTGTGGAAGGCATCGGAATCCGTGGGATGTCCACGGAAGAACTGATCCCGTACCAAAAGCAGATCGGCGCGATTACAGCAAAACTTCATCTTCACGCGATGTCATGGAATGCCGACAATTCTCTGCCACGGTTTCACTGGGACATCGAGGATATGTTTGGTGATACGTCGCGCTGGGGCGATTGGAGCAAAAATCCGGCGTTGACGGAATCACAAAAAGAAATATTTTCTCAAACGGTAGCAATTGGCTGCAAGAGATTGGAAAAATATGGAAAGAAGCCGGACCGGTACGGATTGATTCATTCGGATTTAAATATCAACAATATTTTGGTCGATGGCGATCAGGTAAAGATATTGGATTTTGACGATTGTGGATATGGCTGGTTTTTATTTGACTTATCCACAGCAGTTTTGGAATACGACACCAACCTTTCTGAGATGACAAGGGCATGGCTGGACGGCTACCAGACCGTCCGCCCTCTCTCGGCTGAGGATCTGCAGGAAGTAGACACCTTTATCGTGCTTCGTAAGATCGTCCGCATGGGATGGATCGCGTCGCACTGGGACAATGACACGGTCAAACGCGTGACCGAACGCTATTATACGGAGACGGAAAAACTGGCACGCGCCTACTGTGAAACGAATGGAGGATGCTTATGATTTCGAAAGAATATACAAATATTGGAAGTAAGAGTTCGGCAATCCGAGAAATGTTTGACCTTGCCCTTGAACGGAGCAAGGTTGTCGGCGAGGAAAATGTTTACAATTTTTGTATCGGAAATCCCAATGTTCCGACGCCGGAATGTGTAAAAGAAGAGTTGATGCATCTTTTGGAAACGGAAAATCCATTTCATCTTCACGGTTACACGACTTCTGCCGGCGATGAAGAAGCGCGGGATGCGATTGCCGAAGGACTGAATGACCGCTACGGCACACATTTTACCAGAGAAAATCTGTATTTCACCGTTGGCGCTGCGTGCGCGCTTAACATTTGTTTTCGTGCGTTATGCAATCCGGGAGATGAATTTATCTCGTTTGCCCCATATTTTCCGGAATATCGTTTTTATCTGGAAACAATCGGCGTCAAATTTGTCGCTGTGCCTTCGCGGACAGAAGATTTCCAGATCGACCCGGACACATTTGAAAAGGCAATTACGGAGAAAACGAAGGGCGTTATCGTGAATTCGCCAAACAATCCGTCCGGCGCCGTTTATTCGAAAGAAACGATTGAAAGTATATGTGAAATATTGGCAAAAAAAGAGAAAGAATACGGCCATGCAATTTATATTATCGCAGATGAGCCGTACCGTGAAATCGCCTACGATGTGGAAGTTCCGTATATCCCGAACTTTTACCGCAATACACTTGTGTGCTATTCTTACAGCAAATGCCTTTCCATCCCCGGTGAGCGTATGGGATATCTTGTTATGCCGTCGGAGATTGATGAGTTTGATTCGATCAAAAAGGCAGTTTCCGGCGCAGCGCGTGTCCTCAGTTACGTCAACACCCCGACAATGTTCCAGCTTCTTATGAAGAAGTGCCACGAGGATGTCGCAGATATGAGCATTTACCGCAGAAACCGTGATCTTCTCTACAATGCTCTTACCGACCTTGGATTTTCCTGTGTGAAACCGGATGGTGCTTTTTATCTGTTCCCGAAATCACTTGAGCCGGACGACTATGCTTTTTGTAAAAAAGCGGTCAAACACAATCTGATCCTTGTACCGGGAACCGAGTTTGGCTGTCCGGAACATGTCCGCATCTCGTATTGTGTCTCAACGGAGCAGATCGAACGAGCTTTGCCGGCATTTAAGACTCTTGCCGAGGAGTATAAAAACTAAGGCAGCGATTCAGCATATAATGAGCACATAAGAAAAACAAGCGACTGCAAAGCAGGCATTTGTTTTTCTTGTGCCATTATTGAGTGAACAGCCGGTGTAACCGGCGAGAAAGCACGAAGTGCGAGTTCACGATATAATGAGCGGGAGGGGCTGAATCGCCACAAAATCAAATGTTAAATTTTACCATTTCAAAATGATTTTTTCGATATCGGATCAACCCTTCGTCCTGCATTTTGCCAAGTTCTTTGGACAGCGCACTGCGGTCAAGATTGAGATAATCTGCCATCTGCTGGCGGTTGAATGGTATGTCAAATGCCGTACTTCCGGTACGTGTAACTTGTTCTGAAAAGTAAATCGCCAGCCGCTCGCGGATTGTCTTTGGTGAAGTGCAGAATATGCGGCTGGACAAGATAAGGTTTTTCTGCATGGAAATAAAGAGAAGATTGCGGGTGATCTTCTGTGCAAGCGAAGAATTTTTCGCATTTTCTAACAAATTCCGTACATTAAAAAATACAATTTTACATGCCTGCGCAGCGACGACATCGACCATCATGGGAGTGCCTGTGATGGCATAAGTTTCTGCAAAAACATCGCCTGTTTCCAGCTTATTTAATATGGTTGAATTGCCCAAAATATCGTTGTTTTCAATGACTACACTACCCTCTGTTATAATGCCTATTTCACTGGTATTTTCTCCCATGGAAAATAGAATTTCTCCCTTGTCATATGATTTTTCTCGTAATAAGGAAAGAGACTCTAATTCACGCCAGTCATTTTCGTTAAAATCCCGAAAAATCGCATTGTTCGATAGTTGTCTGATAAATTTTTTCAAGTTTTTCTCCTTTCGTTGTTATAACCACCGATTTTTTGCTTTTATTTTACTATAATGAAATCACAAAATCAACAAAAAGGAAGGATGAATGTACAAATGGTACGTAGAATTATTCAAATTAATGAAGATAAATGTAACGGATGCGGCGCTTGTGCTTCTGCTTGTCACGAGGGCGCGATCGGAATGGTGGATGGAAAAGCAAAACTTCTCCGTGATGATTATTGTGATGGACTTGGCGACTGCCTCCCAACGTGTCCGACGGGAGCGATCAAGTTTGTTGAGCGTGAGGCAGCGGCATACGACGAAGAAGCGGTAAAAGAAAATATGAAAAAACGCGCCGCACAGGGAAAGAATGGAAAAGCGGCAGTTTCAGAAACGGCGGTAGGTGCGGTGGCTTCCGAACATGTGGCACCTCAGGCGGGTGCAGCATCACAGCCAACCGGTGGCTGTCCGGGAAGCCGGATGCGGATGCTTCGCCAGCAGGCAGAGAAAGAGGATGTTTTAGCGGGGGAAATTAATTTTGTTAAAGCACCTGCTTCCCAGCTCGCCCAGTGGCCGTGTCAGATCAAACTTGTGCCAACCAATGCTCCGTATTTCAATGGCGCAAAGCTCTTGATCGCGGCAGATTGCACCGCTTATGCTTATGCTAATATGCATCAGGAATTTATGCGTGGCAAGGTGACAATTATCGGCTGTCCGAAACTGGACGATATTGATTACAGCGAGAAATTGACGACGATCATCCGCGACAATGATATCAAAGAGGTGACAATTGTCCGCATGGAAGTTCCTTGCTGTGGCGGCCTCGAAATGGCGGCAAAAAAAGCAATTCAGGAGAGTGGGAAGTTTATTCCGTGGCAGGTGGTTACAATTTCTATCGATGGTAAGAAATTGGATTGATGGAAACGGGTTTATTTTGAGGGAGAATTTATGCAAAGAAAAGAGTTACAGGATCTGCTGACAGGCGCGCTGATTGGTTTGGTAAAGGCCTGTGGAACGAATCCAAAAACCGAAAATACAGATGCCATCGTGACGGAAGGGCTGGCTATGACATCGCCGGATTTTCCCGGAGAGGTTACCGAGCCTGAGTTGGCGTCATTTATCGCCAAAGTCCGCGATGAAAAATATACCGTTTCCCCGGGGTGCCGCCTTTGTGCGGCACCTTGTGGCAATACTTCGGATTTTGACATGAAAGAAATCGCCGGCGGGGAAAAAGAGAAGAGGATGAAGCGGGAGCTTTTGGCCCGAATCCGGACAACGGCTGTAAAAATATGGAAGTGCAGCAGACGCGGCACAACTGGGAACGACGGTGCAGGCGAGGAGGCGAGTGACACATACGGCGGCGTGGGTGCTTGTGCTTTGGCGGCGGACCCGGAGCAGTTGTTTTTCTTTTATAAGGCGTTGTCGATTATCAGTTATGATTTTACGTGCGAAGAACTTGTGCCTGTGCTGGAAGAAGCCAAGAGTTTAGGCGAAAGGCAACCTGCGGCGGCAGATCGCAGCCGGCAATAGAGTTGTTGACTACGTCAACAAAGCCAACTGCTCCTATAACCCGATTTCCCGGGCAAATTTTTGAAAGACGCAGATGTTTTCTGCAGTTTTTTTGATGTCTTTGCCAAGTTGGGCGTTGGCTTCGGCGGTGGTTATCGTGTAAGTTTTGGTTTGCACCGAGGTGTCGCTATACTCCCAAGTGATGAAATCTACATTATCAATCAAAGCAAGGATGGCATAAGCATAGGTTGTCATCTTTTTGCGGAGGGTGTCTTCGGCTGTGGTCTGGGACTCCGTGAGGTGGATGGTCCAGCCGTAAGGCTGCTTGCTGGTTTGAAGCTCGGAAGTAAAACCGCCGAAGGTTTCTTCGATACCGAGAGCGAGGGCCAATGAAGTATTGTCGGAGGCAGAGCCGATATACGGATGTTTGTTGTCGTAAATGCGGTTTACATAAGTGCTGATCGACGTGCCGTTTTGCCAGAGAATGTCTCCGTTTACGCGGACCTCGCGGATTGTCGCCTTGGCTCTGTAAGAAACCTCATAATTTTTGTGGAAGGAAAAAAATGTCTTTCGTTTGGCAGGCAGGGTAAGCGAAACGACCCCGTCTTTTTCTTCTATTTTCTGCGTTCCTGTTGTAAAGTCATCTGGCAGAATGCCCTCTATTTTCAAGGAATTTGAAGAAACTTGAAGGCTATATTTTACGCTATTTAAAATGTATTCTCCACTAAATATCAGAAAATAAACAGCGGTGCCGCTTGCTGCCAGAAGGACTGCGATCAGGATCGCAGCGAGGGTAAAATGTCTCGTTTTTGAGCGGACTTTTTTGAGGTAATCGATTTCTTTTTCCTGCTGGTCTGTATTGTCTTGGCGCAATTCATCGGTTACCATATCATCATACATATCGTGGCAGGTTTTGCAGGATTGTAAATGTTTGGCAACAGCGCAAGCGCTGGTGTCACTTAAAATGCCATCTACATACGAGGGCAAAAGGTCCTGCACAATGTCGCAGGGAAGGGATGAATTATTTGTCATTTTGAAGCTCCTTTCGCAATTGTTCTTTGGCGCGGTAAAATGTCACACGTGCCCAGTTTTCAGATTTTCCCATGATTTCGCCAATCTCTGCATAAGACAGATTGCCATACAGACGGAGATGAATCACTTCGCGTCCGGGTTCTTTCAGAAGATGAATTTGTTTTAACAAATCCATTTTATCCAACGAGGACATTACTTCTGATTCTGCACTTTTACAAAGTGTGCTGTTTTCATCTAATATTTCTGTCGGAGGATGTTTCCTCAAATAGGCATAAAATAGATTTTTAGCAATGCCACAAAGCCACGTAGACACCTTGCTTTCTGCATTGAAATAATCTATTCTTCGGATTGCCTGATAGAAAGTTTCCTGTGTCAGGTCCTCCGCCAGATCGGCATCATGAGAAAGCGAAAGAAGATATTGGTATACCATATGCGAGTGTTCTCGGTAGACGTCTTCCATAGAAAGCATAATAGGATCTCCTTTCGTTGTTCTGTTTATAAGTGTCAAAAAAGCAGAATTCGTTACAAAATTTTTTTATTACTCCGTAAAAAGCGCCAGTTCATCGCAGATAAATTCATACTCTTCCGCGTAAATACTGCCCTTTGTCCAAATAAAATCAAAGTCGTGCTTCATCGAGAAATCACGGAGTTTGATCTCTTTCAAAGTATGGTTTGCAAGTTCTTCTTTGACGGCAATTTTATATAAAAAAGAAATGCCGCAGTCCTTTTTAAGAAGCTCGATGATCGTATGCATATTTTCCACCTGTGTATAGTGGATAAAATCAGAAATAGACAGGCCTTTTGGGGAAAGATTCCGCTCCAAGATATTGCGCGTGCCGGACCCCTCTTCGCGCACAAGAAGCCGTTCCGCAAGAAGATCTTTCAGGTGATGAGGGGTGCCGCATTCGAAGGTATGGGAGGAGGCACAGACAGCGATATAATCTTCCGTAATATATTTTTTGTGGTCGTAAAATTCTTTTGGATAATACCCTTCGACAAGGGCAAAGCTGATCTGGCCATTGTCCAAAAGTTGCAGAAGCTGTTTGGTATTGCCATAGTGCAGGTGAATATTGGTGTCAGGGTTCGCTTTCAGATAGCCGGCGAGAGCACCGGAAATCGCATATTCGCCGATTGTCATTGTGACTCCGATGGAGAGCGATTTAATGCGTTCATTGTTTTCGTGAAGTTCTTTTTGGATCGTCGTTTCATCATTTTTCATGCGAAGCAGCCGCTCCTGTAAAATTTTTCCTGTTCCTGTCAGAGCAAGCTGGCGGTTTTGGTAAGTAAATAAACTGGTTTTATAATAGTCTTCCAAATAATGAATATGCTGCGATACAGTTGGCTGAGTGATGTGAAGTTCTTCCGCAGCCTTGGTAAAATTCATTGTCTGACATACCGTCAAAAAAGTATTGATTCGAAAATCCAGCATGAGATATTCTCCTTTATCCATAGAAAATATTTATCGTTATATAATATTATATAATTTTATCAAATGAATAGCAAGTGCTATAATATGAGTCATGCGCATGTTTTAATTCAAAATGAGAAAAGAGGTAAAACCATGAACTTTATAAAACAAAAAGGAGCCGGAATCTTAGTTTGTCTGGCAATCGCAGTGCCTTCCTGGCTTCTTGGAAAAATATTTCCTATCGTGGGCGGTGCCATTTTCGCCATTCTTCTGGGAATGATTCTTACTTTATTTTGGAAGGAAAAGGGAAGAGCGGAAGCCGGCATCAAATGGACATCGAAGACAATTTTGCAGACGGCAGTCGTACTTCTTGGATTTGGCATGAACCTTGGAGTGATATTGCAGACCGGAAAGCAGTCATTGCCAATTATCATTTGCACGATCAGTACATCGCTGGTCGTCGCGTGGATTTTACATAAAGTGATGCACATTGAGTCCAATATTTCGACATTGATCGGAGTAGGATCTTCCATTTGCGGCGGTTCAGCGGTGGCAGCGACGGCACCGGTAATTGAGGCAGACGATGAGGAGGTGGCACAGGCAATTTCCGTAATCTTTTTCTTTAATGTGCTTGCGGTAATTATTTTTCCAATATTAGGAAGCACGATAGGCATGAGCACGACGAATGGAGAGGCTTTTGGCGTGTTTGCCGGAACCGCAGTAAATGATACGTCGTCGGTTACAGCCGCGGCTTCGACGTGGGACAGCATGTGGCATTTGGGGGGAGCGTCGCTGGAAAAAGCAGTTACGGTAAAACTTACACGAACACTTGCCATTATTCCGATTACCTTTGGACTGGCACTTTTGCGAGGAAGAAAGAAACAGTCAGGAAACTCGTCATTCAGCATCAAACGGGCGTTTCCAATGTTTATTTTGTATTTTCTTCTTGCGGCGGTAGTAACAACAATCTGCCTGCAGGCGGGGGCTTCGGCAGCCGTATTTGCGCCCGTTAAGGAACTGTCAAAATTCTTTATTATTATGGCGATGGCGGCCATTGGGCTCAACAGCAATCTTGTAAAATTGATCAAAACAGGCGGAAAACCGATTCTTTTGGGCGCCTGCTGCTGGCTTGGCATTACGCTCGTAAGTCTTTTCATGCAGCATATGATGAATCTCTGGTAAAATGTGGTTATAACAACGGAATAAACGAAAAGAAAATGGTACACTCTAACCATAAAAGACCAATCAAAGGAGATGATCGCATGAATCAGAGAAAAGCAGCAGTGATCGGATGTGGATTTGTCGGAGCGGCGACGGCATTTACGTTGATGCAGAGTAAATTGTTTTCGGAATTGGTGCTTCTTGATGCCAATTTCGATAAAGCCGACGGCGAAGCAAAGGATATCGCACATGGGATGCCGTTTGCCGGCCCGATGAAAATTTACGCAGGAGAGTATAAAGATATCGCGGATGCCGCCATCGTGATCGTGACGGCGGGCGCAAACCAGAAGCCGGGGGAGACAAGGCTGGATCTTGTGCATAAAAATGTGGCAATTTACGAAAAGATCATGCCTCAGATCGCGGCGCTTGATTTTCAGGGGATTTTATTGATCGTGTCCAATCCGGTCGATATATTGACGTATGTGGCGGCGAACCTCAGCGGACTTCCGAAAGAGCGGGTGATCGGCTCGGGAACCGTACTTGATACGGCGAGATTAAAATACGAACTCGGACGGCATCTGAGTGTGGATAACCGGAGTGTACATTCGTTTATCATTGGAGAACATGGCGACAGTGAGATCGTGGCGTGGAGCAGTACCAATGTTTCGGGGATTCCGGTTCATGATTTTTGTGAAATGCGTGGATTTTATAATCACGATGCGGCAATGGAAGAAATTGCCAGCCGCGTAAAAAACAGTGCGTATGATATTATACAGAAAAAACAGGCGACGTACTATGGAATTGCAATGTCCGTTAAGCGGATCTGCGAATGTATCATTCGCGATGAAAAGTCCATTTTGCCTGTTTCCACGGTGCTTCAGGGAGCCTATGGGATTGAAGATGTAGCACTTAGCATGCCTACGATTGTGGGATTTGACGGTGTCGAGACGCACGTTCCAATATCGCTCGATCGAAAAGAACGAGAAAAATTGGAACAGTCGGCGGCGACACTGAAAGAACTTATAAAAGAACTTTGATCTGTAAACTTTTTCCATCGGAGCTTTCAGCATGGATGTTTCCCTTGTGGGTTTCCACGATGGAATGCGCAATGGAAAGACCAATGCCGGAACCACCGGTGGAAGAGTTTCGGGAAGAGTCGCTTCGGTAAAAGCGTTCTAATAAAATGTCCTGCGAACCTTTTTCGAGGCCTTTACATTCATTGAAAATGATAAAACAAAGATGTTTTCCACGCTTGCTTAACGTGAGTTCGATCGTGGAATCCGGCGTCGAATATTTGATCGCATTATCTAAAAGCAGGCAGAAGAGTTGTCGAAACTGCTCTTCATTGCCGACATAGTACAGATCTTCCGCACACGATACCTGAAGTGTGCGGTGGGTGGATGTGGCGACGGGGATAAACAGATCGACCGTTTCACTTAACGCATGAGAAAGTGAAAAACGTGACTTCCGGGAAAATCCCTGCGCTTCGTCCATTTTTGCTAATGCAGTGAACTGTTTCACCATATTAGTGAGTCGAATCACTTGATTTCTCGTGCTGTCCAGCCATTTTGAAGATCCTATTTCCATCTCCAAAACTTCGGTATTTGCATCGATTATAGTAAGAGGTGTTTTTAATTCATGCCCGGCATCGGTAAGAAATTGTTTTTGCTTCCGATAGCTCTCTTCGACCGGGCGAAGAATGAGTTTTGAAAATATGCATAGCAGTAAAAATACGGAAAACAGGCCGGCTGCGGAAATTGCTATGCTGGTAATAAGTGACCCACGATAAGTGGATAACTCTTTTTCTGCATCAATAAAAATGCATAAAACGCGGTCGCCTGATTTTACGGTCCGATAGCGGTAAATGTCGATAAAACCGGTACCCGGTGCCGAACCATATACTTCGGCAGCGTAGGCTCGTGCCTGCGTGGCATTGATAGCGGAAATGTGTCCGACGGAAGTGGCATAAATGGCACCGGAAGCATCGTAGCGTACCGTGAAATAACGGGTTTGATAAGGAGTTTCTTCCGATATGCTTTTCGGTGGCTCCGGCACTTTGTTATGAGCCTTGGGATTATCTTCTTCCTGATAGGAATGGATCGAAGGGTCGTGGTCCTCTTCAGATGGATCCGGAGATTCATAAAAACTGCCATTTCCTATTTCCAGAATGTGAGTGACATCGTCCAGACTTTTCCCCATTTTCTGGTAATTAATGTAATTCAATGCGGCGATAATGACCGACAGTACCAAAAACATAGAAAGCATAGCAATGAGGATAAAATTTCTTCGTATTTTCTTCATCGCTTCACCTCAATCTGGTAGCCCTGATTGCGGTGCGAACGTATATAAATGTCCGCACCAAGGGCAGCAAATTTTTTTCGTAAATTCGAGATGTTTACCCATACGACATTGATCTCGGCGTCACTCTCGTAACCCCATATTTTCTGCATCAGATGTTCGGCAGAAAAGGTTTGGTTTGGATAACTCATAAACAACTGTAACAATTGAAATTCCTTGCGATTCAGGCGAAGTGTCTGTCCGCCGCACATCAGCTCGAAGGAAGCACAGTCCAATGTGACGTTCCCGAGTGTGAGCTGCGAACTGGAAGCATCGGTAACCCGCCTTGTGATGGCTCGGACTCTGGCAAGCAGTTCTTTCGTGGCAAACGGCTTTGTCAGATAATCGTCCGCACCAAGATCAAGTCCGGTTACACGGTCGTCCACATCACTTCTGGCAGTAAGCATGAGAACCGGTACCGTATTTCCGGCAGCGCGCACCGTTTTTAACACTTCAAAACCGTCCATTCCGGGCATCATCACATCGAGGATCACGCCGTCATAATGTTCGACTTGAAGGTAATCTAATGCATCTGTTCCGGTATATACCGCGTCTACCAGATAATTGCTGTGTGTCAAAATAACGGTCAGCGCATCGGATAGTTCTCGTTCATCTTCTGCCAATAATAGTTTCATAAGGAACCTCCCGTACAAAATATTTTCTGCTATTTACTTCGGTAAAAAACCGGTTTTTCTAAAGCTGTTTCATGTGCGTATCCTCCTTAAACTTTTTTCTTAGTATAGTAGATGAAAATAAAATAAACCTAAAATCTTAATTGGGAATCTTGATTTTGTCGCAAAAAGCCTGTACAATGAAGAATGCAGAAATGCATTTCAGATATATTTGTAGCTTAAAAACTGCATGGTACAAGTTTCTTTGTAGTAAGGGATAAAGCCACTGATAGATAATATGTTGGAGATTATGCAACAGGTTGTTGCACAATTGGTAGGAGGCTGTTTATGGATAAGAGAAAGCATATGGGAAAAGATAAAGAGGGAGTTATTTTTCCGGTAGCTCCAAATTTATCTGAAATGAGTGATAGTTATTTGGAATTTATAAATGAAATAAAAGAGAAAATCAAAAAACAGAGAATGACTATTGTTTTAAATGCAAATTCAAGTATGATTTGTTTGTATTGGAGTATAGGGAAAGCTATACTTGAAAAGCAGGAAAAGGAAGGCTGGGGAGCAAAAGTAATTGACCGAATGGCACAAGATCTAAAGGATGATTTTCCTGATATGTCAGGCTTTTCACCAAGAAATATTAAGTATATGCGTAAGTTTGCAGAATGTTGGCCGGATTATGAGATTGTGCAGCAAGTTGTTGCACAATTACCTTGGAGAACAAATTTAAAATTAATGGAAAAGTTAGACAGTCGAGAAAGTAGATTGTGGTATGCAAACAAGGCAATTGAGAATGGTTGGAGCAGTAGAATTTTAGAATTGCAGATAGAGTCTTGCCTTATGGAGCGTACAGGAAAAAGTACAAATAATTTTGCAGTGGCTTTGCCACCATTAGAATCTGATATGGTCAATCAGATATTTAAAGATCCATATCTTTTTGATTTTTTAGGTACAGATGTTCCTAGACGAGAGGCAGAAGTAGAACAGCAATTGATTGAGCATATACAAAAGTTTTTACTTGAGTTAGGGCAGGGATTTGCATTTGTAGGCAGGCAGGTACATTTGGAAGTAGGAGGACAAGATTTTTATTTGGATTTGTTATTCTATCATCTGAAATTGCGCTGTTATGTTGTTATTGAGTTGAAAGCATGTGATTTTGAACCGGGATTTATTAGCCAACTTAATATGTATCAGAATGCAGTTAATGATATTATGTGTCATCCGGATGATAAGCCAACCATAGGTTTGTTGTTGGTAAAAGGAAAAAATAAGACGGTTGTAGAGTATTCTCTTGCTGGATATAAGAATCCAATTGGTGTGGCAGAATGGAAAAATCAAATGGTAAGTAATCTTCCGGAGGAATTAAAGAGCAGCCTGCCGTCAATTGAAGAGATTGAAAAAGAATTAGAGTGATAACGTATTAGTATGATGAAAATAAATTACGCAAACACATGCATGAGGAGATAATGATTTTGAATTTACGGCAAAAAAGAAATATCGTGGGAATGCTGCTGATTGCCCTGCTATTTTCCACGGTTTCAGGATTTTTATATCCGAATAATAAACAAGTAAAAGCAGAAAGCGATGCGACAGAGAAAAAAACATATTACGAGGAAAGCACGGATTTGTTGTGGACATTTAGCAGCGATGGAACATTGGAAGGGCATCGCATGAACAAAACGACGCCCTTCTCTTATGGTGTAGATTTATATCCGGTCGATGGTGTGGTTGCAGAGGTTGCTAAACCGGAAGAGATCAAACAGATTGTATTGGGGGCGGGAAACTTTTCGGTTTCCATACATAATATGCCAAATCTGAAGTCCGTAAGCTTACAAGAAGTAAATGAACTTGGTAGTTTTACGGATTGTCCGCAGCTAAAAACGGTAAAAATCGGGTCTGTGAATTGGATAAACAAAGAGATTTTTTCGGAGTGTCAAGCTTTTACAGAAATAGAAATCGAGCAGGCATTCGTCATCGCTCAGGAAGCATTTTCAAACTGTAAGAATTTGGAAAGAGTTTCGATTAAAAATGGTTTTGTAACGATCTGGGATCGGGCTTTTAGCGGATGCACGTCATTGAAGGAAGTGAATATCGGGGCAAATGTGCAGTCGATCAAAACGAGAGCATTTAGCGGCTGTAAAAATTTGACGACATTAAAATTGTCAAATACGGTGCAGAAAATCGAAAATAATGCGTTTGCCGGGTGTGACGGATTAAGTCAGATTGTTATGCCAAAAGAGATAACGACAGTGGGAATCGGATCTTTTACGCAGTGTGATATTTATTGGCAGGGCGAGAAACTTACGTTTGAATCCGAAGAAAAAGAAAGACAGTTTTTTGCGCAAATGACGGGAACCATGTATATTCCGGAAAATAGCAGTTTTTGGAAAAAGATACGGGAGACATACCCGAATCTTTCCTGGAAAGAGTGGAATCCGGCAGAGGGAAAACCGGATAAAGTATATGAATTAGAAGAGTTGTGGGCAAAAGGAGACCAGCCGGGCATCTTGCAGACGGTGGATGATGAGGGGGTGTCCTGCCTTAAATTATTGCTTCAGGAGCGGTGCCAGAGGGTGGCGTTTGAACTGCCGGAGGACATGGATCTCAGCCAATATTCTTCGGTTTCGATAAAAGCCAAAGTGGGTTCTCAGCTTATGGTTGATTTTGCGGACGAAACCCTTCTGGCGAATATGGAAAACGGAATGCTGTTAAACGCAGATTACACCATGACGGCAGAAGAAATGTATCCGTTCTTTTTTGATGGGAGCGAAGGGGCAAACTTAAAATATGGAACAGAGACGACAGCGATTAAGGGAGAAGACGCATTATCCGGTTCAAAATATATTACAATAGGAACCTGTAAATATCCGGAAGAAGCCGAAGAGGCGGGGCGCGAATACGTATTTTATCTGTATTCCATTACCTTTCACCCAAGTTCGGATGAAGATGAGAAAATCGTATTGACCTGTAAGCAGCCGGATATCGTGCAACCTACATTAGAGCCGTCAGCCACACCGGAGCCGTCCGCTGCACCGGAAACCTCTCAAACACCGGAGCCGTCCGTTGTGCCGGAAACCTACCAAACACCGGAGGCATTTACGACATCGAAACCTTCCGAAACACCGGCAGCGTTTCAGGCAACAAAAAAGATCAAAGAAATCCAGCCGAAAATCAAAATAAAGAAGAGGGATAAAAATCATCTCGTTTACGTAACGGTTACAGACAAAAAGGCGACGTATTTTGAATTGTATGTGAAGCGAAAAGGCAAAAAATATACAAAACTGAAAGTGGCTAAAAAGAAGTTGAAAAAAGGAAAATGTACATTGCGGCTTGTCTATACAAAAAAAGGAAATGTCCTGTGGTTCCGGGCACGAACGTATACCAAAAAGAATGGGCGGAAAATATACCATGCATTTAGCAAAGAAAGAAAGGTAAAATTGTAATGGAACAAAACAAAGATTTTTTAGTAAAAGAACCAATCGGCAAATTGCTATTTCGACTTGCGATTCCTACTGTCATCGCGCAGATGATCAATATGCTTTATAATATCGTGGACCGGATTTATATCGGTCATATTCCGGAAGTGGGGGCGCTTGCGCTCACGGGAGTAGGCGTATGTATGCCGCTTATTATGATTTTGTCGGCTTTTGCGGCGCTCGTGGGAAATGGCGGTGCTCCGAGGGCTTCTATCCTTTTGGGAAAAGGCGATTCGCGATCGGCAGAAAAAATTATCGGCAATTGTTTTACCCTGCAGATTCTTATTTCCATCGTGTTGACAGTGATTATGCTGCTTGGCGGGAAGACATTTCTGCTTGCATTCGGAGCCAGCGAAAATACAATTGAATATGCGGTCAGCTATTTTAATATTTATGCCATCGGTACGATATTTGTTCAATTGACATTGGGAATGAATATGTTTATTACGGCACAAGGATTTACAAAAATTGGGATGTACTCCGTTCTGATCGGAGCCGTGATCAATATCATGCTGGATCCGATATTTATTTTTGCCTGTGGCCTCGGCGTCCGCGGAGCGGCGCTTGCAACGATCCTTTCGCAGGGGTGTTCGTGTATCTGGGTGCTTCATTTTCTTTTTGGAAAAAAGACGACACTCCGTATTAAAAAAGAAAATCTGCGGCTGGTGCCAAAAGTATTTCTGCCTTGTCTGGCATTGGGGGCCTCCCTGTTTATCATGCAGGCAAGTGAAAGCGTGATCTCGGTCTGCTTTAATTCTTCTCTATTAAAATATGGAGGAGATGTGGCAGTGGGAGCAATGACAATTCTTACCAGCGTCATGCAGTTTGCGATGCTTCCTTTGCAGGGCCTTGGACAAGGAGCGCAGCCAATTATGAGTTACAATTACGGAGCCAAAAATCCGGACCGGGTAAAGGGTGCATTTTTTCTCTTATTAAAAGCGAGTCTTGTATACTCCATTATACTGTGGGCGTTTATTATGATATTTCCACAGGTATTTGCAGGAATCTTTACCACCGATGCGGTGCTGCTTGCATTTACCAAAAAAGCACTGCGGATTTATCTCGCGGCAATGTTCCTGTTTGGAATACAGATTTCCTGCCAGATGGCATTTAATTCATTGGGCAAAGCCCTGAGTTCTATTGTGGTTGCGGTCGTTCGAAAGTTTGTATTATTGATTCCGCTGATCAATATTATGCCGGCTGTTTTGCAGGATAAAACAAGTGCGGTTTATATGGCAGAACCCGTAGCAGATACGATCGCGGTGACATTTACGGCGATACTGTTTTTCTTCCAATTCCGGAAGGCAATGAAGGAGATTTGAAATGGCATATAATAGAGAAAAAATACAGGCAGAATTGTTTGAATTACAAGATGAAAAATACCGTGATTTTCACAGTAAACTGATCCCGGATATGGAGAAGGAAAATATCATCGGGATCCGTACTCCGGTGCTTCGCAAATACGCAAAACAATTTGCAAAGACAGAGGACGCAGCCGCTTTTTTACAAGACATTCCGCATACATATTATGAGGAAAATAATCTGCATATGATGCTTATTACAAGTATCAAAGAATACGATAAATGTTTGAAAGAAATAGAAAAATTTCTTCCCTATATTGACAACTGGGCGACCTGCGATCTCCCGGCGCCAAAATGTTTTGCCGGGCACAAAGAAGAACTTCTGCCGCATATCAAACAATGGATCCATTCGGGAGAAACGTATACGATCCGCTATGGAATCGGAATGCTGATGCGCCTGTATCTGGATGAGGATTTTAAAACGGAGTATGCAGACCTTGTCGCGGGCGTAACCTCCGAGGAATATTACGTGAATATGATGATCGCGTGGTACATGGCGACGGCACTTGCCAAGCAGTGGGATGCGATTATTCCCTATGTAGAAGAGCACCGGTTTTCAGACTGGGTTCATCGGAAAACAATCCAAAAAGCAGTCGAAAGTTACCGGATAACGGACGAACAAAAAGGGTATTTGCGAAGTTTGCGTGTTCAAATGATGTAAACTTATGGTCTGACAATTGACAGAAACGGGAGCTATCTCACGATAAATCTTCATTTTTATCGAAGAATAAAACAGTCTTATTGCATAAAACTCGATATTTATGCAATTGCGACTTATTTTTCTAAAACCAAAGGCTGCAAAATCCCTGTTGACTTTTGCCCTAAATGTGATATGATACAGTTAGAAATGACTAACACAGCAGAAACGGAGGTTACATATTCATGGAATTTCAGACAGTATTAGAAAACAGAAGAAGTGTACGTTCTTATGATGATTCTAAAAAAGTGACAAAAGAGCAGATAAATGAGATCGTTGAGGCGGCGATTCAGGCGCCATCGTGGAAAAACTCACAGACGGCGAGATATTATTGTATCCTCGATGCGGACAAGAGCAGAGATTTCGCACAGAAATGCCTGCTTCACGGAAACGATAAAAAAGTAGACGGAGCAGCACTTGTCGTGACGACATTTGTATCGAATCGCGCAGGATTTGACCGCGAGGGAAATCCGGACAATGAATGTGGAAATGGCTGGGGCTATTATGACCTTGGACTTCATAATGAAAACTTCATCCTGAAAGCAAAAGAACTTGGTTTGGATACCCTTATCATGGGGCTTCGTGACAGTGACAAGATTCGTGAAATCCTTGGTGTGCCGGAGACAGAGACCATTGTCGCTGTAATCGCAGTAGGATATGGCGCAGAGTCTCCAAACAAACCAAGGCGTAAGACACCGGAAGATATTGTGAAGTTTTATTAATTAAGGATAACCTGAATAGTTACAATTAAGGTTTACAGACCGAGCAAGGAGTCAGCCCTTTGCTTTTGGCCTCGCTTAATGTCGTTTTAATACTGCTGCTACGCAAGTAGCGGCAGTTTTTTGTATGGTATTTTGTACCGGTTTTTGTAATATAAACAACCTCGCTTACATCCTTAACCGACGAAGATTTTGCGGCAGAGGATTTTGTGGCTCCGGAAGAACGGTACGAGGAGCGGTTGTAGGAACTTCCGGAATGCGTCACTTTTTTAAATTTGATTTGTAAATTTTCTCCATTTGTCGTAGCGATGATGCACCCTTTTTGATCGGTTCGGTACAAGGCTTTGGCGTACGTTTCCGCACGGCGGACAACATTGGCGACGGGGTGGCCGTAGCTGTTATTTTTTCCCACCGAAATAATGGCGGTCTTGTATTTGGAAGCCAATGCCTTTTTTACGAAAAGAACGCCATTAGCGGTGTCGGAGCCATGGTGTGAAAGCAGATAAATGTCTGAAGCAACCGCTTTTCCGGAAGCAAGGATCGCATTTTCGACACGGGCGGTCGCATCGCCCATATAGAGAAATGAGCGGCTGCCGTAAGTGACGCGCATAACGATACTGGCTTCGTTGGTATCCGAACTGCTCGCATCGGCAGAAAGAACGGTGCCTTTGCACGAAGGGGCCAGTTTCAGGGTGGAGCCGGTCCGCGGATGGATCATTTTTACCTTATGTTTTGAAATGGCAGACATCATCCGTTTGTAACATTGTGTCGTAGAAGCAATCTGCGGCAAAATGATTTTCTTTACATGATAATCGGCGATTACGTCATCCGCGCTTTCCATATGGTCAGCATCGGGATGTGTTACGACGAGCGTGGAAATGGTTTTCACGCCAAGCCTTTTTAACTGAGACTGCAAAGTACTGTATTCACTGTGCTTTCCGGTATCGATCAAAACCGCCTGATTTCCTATTTTAATCAATTCGGCGTTTCCCTGAGCGACATCGAGATAAGCAAATGTCGCATTTTTTAATGCTTTGGCATTTACATTATCCGGAAATACAGAAACGGAAAACAAAGCCAAAAACAGGATAAAAATAAAAGGAATGTGAGTTCCAGTTTTGCCTTGATTGGATGGATTCATAAAAGAGCCTTCTTTCTTTATATTGATTTTGACTATAGTAATAGTATAGTAGCATGGAAATGGAAAAGCAAGAATGGATTGCGGGAAATAGTGAAAAAATAGTGAAAAAATAGTGAAAATGACTGGATAAATTGCCGGGGATGCGGTATACTAGGTATAAGAAGGGGGAGCTGAGATGATTAAAATTGTATTGACAAATGATATTGTGAAAAGGATTTCTGCAATCGATGAAAATCGATTTAAGATGAATACGATTCATATTCCCCACCGTATTGCGGATCATTTGCGTAAAATTTCGAAGAAGAAGAGCTCTTATGCTTCCAATAAAATAGAAGGAAATCCGTTAAGTGAGCAGCAAGCGGACGAGGTAGTGGAGCAGGATCCGCATCGTCATTTTTTAAAGCCGGAACAGGAAGTTCGAAATTACTACATGGCGCTGCAGGTATTGGAAGAAAAAGCAAAGCAGAATGTACCATTTTCAAAGGAATTGATTCTTGAAATACAGGCGTTGGTGGAAAAAGGAGCATCGGAGGAAAAGATTGGGCTTCGTGGTGAGATGCCGCCGGGATTTTTATTTGCGGTATATGATTCAGAAAGTGGAGAAGCAGAGTATATTCCTCCCGAATACTGTGATATCCCGGAACTTTTAGACGAGTTGGTTGAATATGTAAATACGACAGACGACCATCCGCTGATTGTGGCGGCAATTGTGCATTATCAGTTGGTTACGATTCATCCGTTTGAGGACGGAAATGGAAGAACGGCAAGACTAATGTCGGGGTATGTATTGACTCAGCGGGGCTATGGGTTTCATGGCATTGGATCGCTTGAAGAATATTTTGCTTATGATGCGGACGAATATTATCAGTCTTTGCAGATGGGGTTGCCGGCATTGTATTATTCCGGCAGAGAGAATCCTCCCCATCCGGAGATATGGTTTGATTATTTCCTGCGCATGGTGGAATTATATTCTACGAAAGTTTGCGAAATATCGGAAGAAAACGAAACGCAGAGTTTATATACATCATTGTCACATCTGCGGCCGCGCGAAAAGGAATTTCTTGCCTTTTTGCTGCAAAACCATATATATGAATTTACACCAATTGATGTGTCAAAAATGCTTGGAATTACAAATAGAACAGTGATAAACCGCTGTACAAAATTGGCAGAAAATGGATTTGCTGTTCCTGTTATTGTAAAAGAACGAATTCGTTCGTATAAACTAAGCGATTACAGTAAATTAAATGAACAAGAAATCCAAAATAAAATCATAGGAGGTCATCAAAATGACAGGAATGGCACAAAATGATCATCTCAGTATGACGTTGTTATTTTTTAAGAGACAAGGGGGCGGCAGCGTATGAAATATGCAATGATAACGGGAGCAAGTTCCGGAATCGGGCGCGAATTTGCCAGACAACTCGCGAGAAAAGGATATTCGCTGATTCTTGTGGCACGCAGAGGAAAACGTCTGGAAAAGCTGGCACAAGAACTGGTAAAATATGGATGCCAAACAGAAATCATCGCAGCGGATCTTTCCCAGCCGAAAGAATGTGCGCGCGTAATGAAGGAAACGAAAGAATTTCCGATTAAAATATTTATCAACAATGCGGGATTTGGTGCTTGCGGCGATTTTACCGATACTGATGCGGCGACCGAACTTCAGATGATCGATGTCAATGTCAAAGCGATGCATCTTTTGATGAAACTCATGCTTAAGAAAATGGAAAAGCAGGAAAACCAAGGATATATTTTAAATGTGGCATCTTCCGCAGGACTTCTTCCGGCGGGGCCGTTTATGGCGACGTATTATGCGACAAAGGCCTACATGGTCAGCCTGACGCGCGCCGTCGCAGCAGAACAGCGCAGCAAGCGGAGCCGCATTTATGTCGGAGCCTTGTGCCCGGGACCGGTCGACACCGAGTTTAATGATGTGGCAAAAGTAAAATTTGCGCTGCCCGGCATCACGCCTCAGTATTGTGCGTCTTATGCGCTTGAGCAGATGAGAAAACGGAAAACAATCATTGTGCCAAAATTTACCATTCGCGCGGCGACAACGATGGCACGTTTTGTTCCTCAAAAAATGCTGATTCCTGTGATCGGACAACTGCAGAAAAAGAAATTTTAAGCACGAATGGAGAAGGAGAAGACGATGAATAAACATGTAGAAGAAGCAATGAAACTTAGAAATGCGACGCCAATGTGCAACAACTGCGCACAGACGATTCTCCGCGTGTATGCGGAAGAAATGGGGATGAGCGAAGATCTGGCAGCTGCGGTCGGAAGCAATTTCGGATCCGGAATGCGCTGCGGAGGTACTTGCGGAGCAATCACGGCGGCACTTATGGTGCTTGGAGCCAAAGGATATGATTCGCCACAGGCATTTCAGGCATACCGCCGGAAAATGGCAGAAAACCACGACGGAATGACCGACTGCGCGGACCTTTTGCGCGCCAATGCAGAAAAAGGCGGCGAGAAAAAGATGCACTGCGACAATATGATCAAAGAATCCATAGAGGTTATGGACGAAGTCATGAATCAGGTGTAATGGATGCAAATAGTGAAAAAACTACCGCGCGAACCAGTTTAACATTTCCGCGCGTTCCAAATTTTCATCGGAATGCTCGATTTCCCGCGAATAGCGGTAAACGACTTCAATTACATCGTCCATTGCCAATTCGCCGTGTTTCAGCCACCGCCCCAAGAGAAGCAGGTAAATCTCAATGGTGTGGCCGATGCAGGCATCCACTTTGCCGAGTATATTTTCATCGTATACGGCGCCGAGCAGATAGACGGAAATAAAATAGACGACAAGTTGTTCCAAAACAATATCAAGAGGAGTCAGATTACTTGTGTTCCACCAGGTTTCGAACTCCTCTTTATTTTGCTCAAAAACCTTTTTGCCTTCGCCAAATAAAAACAGGCGAGATTCCACCAAACCTTCTGCCCACTGCGGGTACAAGATTTCAAACTCTTCAAATAAAAACAGAAATAACCGCTCAAATAATTCATATTCATTTTCTACACAAACACGATCGGATTCCTCGAATTCATTCCATGAAATAAGCGAACCGGCATCATAATGTCGCTGCACGGAAACACTAATCTGTAATATTTTGTCAATTCTATCTCGGATATTTACATTGCGGTCCTGTATAATTCGGATCATTTCCTCGCGAACGTCTTCAAGCTCAGAAAATAGAAAATAATCAAATTCTTCATAACACTCGTCGGTCTCATCTTCTTTGGTAACAAAGGTAATGGGTTCTGTCGTATTCATCACAATTTTTGCAACTTCCGGGCAGGAAAGAGACAGTGTGATTTCCCGCAGATTTTCAAATTCTTCGGTGTGCCGCGGATATTCCCGGCAGGTAGTACACAAACTATCTTCGCCCATATGGATGTACATATCGCACAGATCATCGTCACGCAGAAATGCGCATTTTCCACGTTTATTGTGGCCAAACACGCCTTCCTCCCAATCAATATTTTGACAGAGCGTCTGCCGGTAATCTCCTTTGTAGTTTCTGTATTTTTCCAGCGACTCATCGTCAATGACAATCTGCCATTCTGCACAACAAGTATCGATACATTTGTCTGCGATACAGTGAAATTTTTTATAGTAATCCGGGTATAAATAGTACATTTTATTTTCCTCTGCTTTCTGCCTTGTATGGAGCGGCAAATCGCTGCCATTCAAAGCACTAAAAGTGTATCATTATTCCGGGGGAAAATCAAGGGGCGTGAATTTACGCTATCTTTCTTATTTGTTAGCGTAAAAAAACTTTCGGAAAAATAAATATTGAAAAAGGCAGTTCCTTTGT